>ERZ773197.29-NODE-29-length-113402-cov-5.463259_pt1 | contig 113402 bp, 127 predicted proteins | sample MGYA00580999_ERZ773197 | MGnify/ENA primary metagenome ERZ773197 (study PRJEB29015, sample SAMEA2738166) | human oral metagenome | biome: human oral; feature: human-associated habitat; material: saliva | place: China | collected 2185 ...
TGTAATTCCAGGAAGGGATAGTAATTTCGGAACCAGGTACGCCTACGAGAGTCGTGTCGATTTTTGCGAACGGAGTAAATTTAAGTGCTTTAGGCAAGCCAGCAGATACCATGTCTGCCATAACTTGAGGGTTAATAACATTTGCTAGTTTTGTTTCGTTAGCCATTGTTGTGTGGTCTCCTTGTGTGTTAAATAATTAGTGAGATAATTCAGTGTAAAGGGCCGGATCGCTTTCCTGTAATGCTACTCTATCCTTGTAAGACATTTTGTTAAATTGTTCTTTCGTAATACCAGGATTAGGATTAGCATTAGATTCACCAGGTACGACACCGACTGGTTTAGATTCGGCGAATAAATAAGGATCCGATTGTTTTAAAGCTTCGATTTGTTCGGTAAGGCCTTCGAGAGTGCCGTCTTCTTTTAATTCGATAGCTTGTTTGTTTAAGAGAGAAGTTAAGATTTTCGGATTCTTTACGCCGCATTGAAGAATTGCGGTATTGATACCGTTATCGACTTGCATATCTTTAATTTGTTGTGCATATTGAGTATCACGTTCAGCGGCTTTTTCTTGTAATTCTTTAATCTGTGCTTTAAGTGTTTCATTAGCTGTTTCAGATTCGGTTAGTTTATTAATTTCGCTTCGTGTGGTTTCGATCTCGGATTTTAATTGCTTATATTTTTCGTTTTTCTCGTTAAATTGAGACTTTGTTACATAGTTTTTGCCATAATCCTCGATAATTGCTGTTGCTTGTTCTTCTGTTAAATTAAGTGCAAGTAATTCTTCTTTAGTCATTGTTTGTTTCTCCTATAATGAATTCGTTTTATTATCGTGAGTAACATCTCACATGTTATTTAAAGGATTTAATAAGTTGTTCTTTATAGTCTTTAACTTATTTAAAAAGACAAGGGTTAGGTAAATGAATGATAATGTTATCGCGGCGCTACTTTAGGTAAGTAGCTTCCCATTCCTTGTAAGATATATCGGGTACATATTCCGTCCTAGTATCTGGTCGTGACGCTCTTTGAGTAAGCGGTACATACGGGACCATCGTAGAACGACAATAAGGATGGAACGGTGGAGCCGTAATACCAGGCTTAAAGTCGGTACGATCGATTACTTTCCTATCGAGGTGACGGCATACGGACGATGTATGCTTATCGAGGGTTGCTAGTATCTGATATTGTTTAACGTTTAATTCTTTAAACGTATTATTAAGTGCTAATTCTTGTACGTAAGCTACTTCTGTTTCGACGAGACGTCTTGCATTCGACATTTGTACGTTACATGCTTGAGAAATACGTTCCGTAATGCGTTCTGTAGGTTCTTGAGCAATAAAGGAACGTGTTATCTCTTGTTGTAGCTTTGTGATTAGCTTATCTCGTTGATCCCAGATCCGTTGAGAGAAGTCTTGGTCATTCCACGGTGTATTAATAGCTTCTTGAATTGCTTTTTTAGGGATTTGTCTGAATGTTTGATATTTGCCTTGTAATGATTGTGTAAGATATGCGGCTTCGTAGTAGGTCGAGTTATAAACTTTATTTAATGCATCGCTTACGCTTGTATGCTGTTCTTGTGCTAAGATTTCGACAAACTGTGAAGTATGAATCCATAATTCTTCTAGGCGTGATAGACGTGCTCGTAAGGAAGCATTATCAAGAAGCTTAATTTGTTTCTGGGATAGGTTCTTTTGTTGTGCTAGCTTAATATATTGTTTAAGCGTTATCTTAAAGTCTTTTAATTCTCGTGCCGACAACTGTCTTTTAGCATCGGCAAGAGATAAACTATTGGAGTTAGCGTATCGTTGAATAAAACCAGCTATCTGGTTTTCGTATTTATTTAAAGAGTACGCATAGATCGAAGTTAGGTCCTCGAATGAGGACCGTGCTGTATGTAAGCCATCTTCCTTTAAATTAAGAAAGCGTTGTTCCCAGTACGTCATTGTTTAGTACCTCGTTGCGTTCTTTCTTAATACGTTCAAGCTCTTCTTTGGTGTCGAGAGTCCACGGATGGTTAGCGACTATCGTTTCTTCAGAGATAATACCAGTAGAGTTACGACATGCATCGATTAATTCAGATTGGTTTAATGGAAGATCTCGGTTAAATATAAATACCGTATCATTAGATACTGGCTTGTTAGATAATGAAAGGTATGCATTAATGAATGTTAATAAGCGCTCGAGTGATGCCTGGAATTCCGTCTCCATTTCATTAGCATCGAGATCGATATCGGAATACATTGAATTAATGTTCATCTGATTCGGGTTATTAGCCATACGATCATCTTTTGCATCGAAGCCTCGTCCATTCGTGATAATAGCTCTTTCAAGCAGCTTAATGATCGTTTCATAGTTAGAAGCATTAACTTCGATATTTAGTGTTTCGACTCCAGATTCGAATTCTGGAGAAGACGTGATCTTAATCGCTCCATAACGTGCTAATTGTTCCCTAAAGTTAGCTAAGTTTTCACCGTCATATCCTTTAATAACGAGGATAGTATTATGTACGTCTTGAGACATTACATTAGCAAAATTAGATAACATCTGATTTAATGCATCTTGTAATGGTTTTACTTTGGAGAGTAACGGTACTTCTTCTGAATTAGATCGGAACCAGATTAAAGGAACTGATTGCCAGTTGTAAGAAAGACCACTGCTTTGAATGTAAGGTCTAGATCCTTTAGTGAGATCTGGCTGAAGAGATCCATTGATGTAATCGTAGTATGTAACACCTTCTGGTTTGTAGTATTCGACTTTATAAAAGGAAGTCTTAGTCTTAGATGTCGTATATACTTCGAATTCATAGAAATAGATAAAAGCATCGAGTGAATCGTGTTCTTCGTCGTGCCATAACGGGATAACAAATTCGGGCTTCATTCGTTTTAGTTTAAAGTTGCCTTGATTATCGATATATGGATGTAGGTAAGCTATCGTACCTATATAAGCATCTTTACCGAGGTTCTTTAGCGTCCGCTGGAAATTCTTATTAAAGAAGTCGGATAGATCTGTCGAGGATTTAACGTCGATAGGCTTTGATAATAGATAATTAGTCTTTTGATCGACTAAATCATCGAATAAGTTATTAATAATCTTGTTGTTAGGAATCGTACCTTTCGCATCGGTCGGATTGCCGTTAGAGTCCATAACTACATGTTCTGGTAGTTTGTGTTTACCTTGATAGTAGTTGCGTGCTTGGAGTATCTCTTGTCGTTTCTTAGAAAAAAGAAACGCTTCGAGTTCTGCTTGCACGAATTGGATCTCGGACATACCGGCATGCTTGCGTATGATATCGTTCCATTCTTCGTTTAGCATTTAAGTCCTTTCTTACATGAATTCGAATGTCGGTGTTTGTGTATTAATCTTTTCGGCTACACCGGTTAGTGCATCGGGAGCATCGTCGTGTAGGTTTTTGCCTTCGCGTTGATAAGATGTTATAGCTTTATAGAAATCTGGATATTTGTTATGCCAGTTTGTCGGGAAGTATATATGTTCCATAACCCAGGTAGCATTAGATAAAATACGGGATTGTTTATTCTTAGATTGATGAAAAGCTTTTATTGTAGTGTAGTTTGTGTTATAGGTATTAGTTAGATAATGAATGATTTGTCTAGCGAATCCCCGCCCGCCATTGTTTGATTCGATGTGAGCAATATTCGCTTTATATTCGTATAGATGTTTAGCTACGAGCGGTTCTGTAACTTCCATCGGATCATTCGTGTAAATGACGTCGACTATATAGGCTTCTTTCTGATAGATACCGTATATAATCGAACATAAATAATCGGTACCCGTATCTGCTGTATCGGTGTATGCTTCGATACGTTCAAATTGAGGAGGTTTATCGTATGTCTTTAAGGATGAATAAAGCTGTCCTTTAAGATCGATCGGTTCCTGTTGGTAGTTGGCATAAAAGATATCGGGAGATATTAGCTTCTTTTTCTCTTCGTATGACTCACGGGAAAGTACTTCGTCACATAACATAGTGCCGTCGTCTTGAAGTGCTTTAAGCGATACGACTTCGGCATCGTCCTGGAAGTGATTAATAATACGACCAGCTAAATCATCGGAAGCCCAGCGTGTCATAATAATAATGATTTTGCCGCCTTCCTCGAGTCGAGATAGCATTGTGTTAGTAAACCATTCGAAGTGTGATTGTTTAGTTAATTGATTATTTGCCTCGAGTGCATTCTTAATAACGTCGTCTATAATCATTAAGGAACACCCGAAACCGGTAGCTGTACCCGAAGGAGATGTAGCAAGATAAGACGAATATTGACCTTCGAGGGACCACATGTTCATTGCCGCGTCGCCTTGTTTAATTTTGATATCGGGAAATACGTCGGAATAAACTGGAACGTATGGATCAGCTTTATTAGTTTGTATAGCATTACGTACCGATTTAGCGAATTGAGTCGATAGTGTTTCGTTATAGGAACCCGTCATAATCTTTTGTGTCGGATCTTTACCGAGGTACCATTCAACAAATAATGAACCAGTACGAGATTTACCGGTACGAGGTGGCATTGATACTACTAATACTTTCTTAGAGGAGTTGAATACGAAGTTCTGAAGTACAGAGGTTAAATAAAGAAGGTATTTACGCGACCGTTTGTAGAAGTCTGGCGCCATTAACTCGCAATAATCGAAGAAGTCACGCCTAGCTAATTCTAGTTTTGCTTCGTACTGAAGTCTTCGTTTAAGCTCTGGTGTCATTCTCATTTGGCTTGTAGTGGAAATTCGTCTCACCTCCTTTTAGTGTTCGCATGTGTTCGTATATGATTAAAAATACATAGGCTAAGTTAATCGGGTTCATTCTCAATTAGAGCTCTAAGCTCTTCTGTCGTGAGAGACTGAACCGGATTATTAATTGTCGTATCCATTTTGATGCGTTGTTCATATGCAGCATCCATCTTATTAAGGATATCGAGTGCTTTTAAACGATCTGTAGCTTTTATTTCTTGGTCGTAGATAAACTGTGTTAATAGGTTTCTTCTATCTTCGATAGTTGCTACTCGTTGTTCGTGTCTTTTATTAATACGACGCTCTAATTCAGCTATGTAAGCTTGAATGGCCGGTTTTTCCAGGTTTTCGCTGGCCATATTGAGGGCCGCTTTACGTGTCTTACACTTGTAACCCGCTTCTACTGCGGCTTTATAAGCATCGTGATTGCTGGCTACGTACTCCTCGCAAAAGATAGTTTGTTTATGTGTTAAAGTGTATCCATCGACAATAATCTTGCCTCTGGAGTTTTCTTTAATGGCGATGGACCTCACCTCTTTCGTTATTTAATGTATATATATAGTAGTTGTAAGTAAGTTATAACTACGAATGTATGTTTGGTTAGTAAGCTAAAAAAAAGAACCCTCTTGTTTAGAGAGGGCGCTTTTCTAGAAAGGAGGAATCATGAAAAAAAATCTTGTTGCAAAAATAGTAGGAAGCTTAGATATGGTTTTCTTGTGTAAGGTAGGAATAGTAGATGAAAAGAAATGGAATGAAAAACACCCGGGCGCGAAAGAGCCAAAACCATGTTTTGATTACTGGCACGCTATGAAAGACCCTGAAGCTAAGATACTATTCAAAAAGAACAATCGTAATGACGGAGCTCTTAGGGTATTCGTTAAAACTTTAACACAAATAGCTGAAACTAACCCGGGTGAGTGGATTCAAAAAGGTGATACTTACATTATGAGTACAATTGTAGGTGACGATTACGTGTGGACAATTCATAACAGTGACTTTGTTGCGGTATTAACTAAACCACAAAGTCAAAATCACATAACTGCATTTTATAATGCAACATTGGGTTCACCTATTGATTTTAATGAATATGTAACACTTTATAATGATATTGTTGGAGGGTCGAAATAATGCAAGCAGTAAACTGGAATAAAACTGATGACTTAATCTATATGTATTGGAACCAGAATATTCAACAATTTTGGTTAGACACTGAGTTCAAAGTATCAAAAGACATCGCATCTTGGGATGCGCTAAATGAAAATGAACGTGACGTGTTTAAAAAGGTTCTTGCTGGACTAACTGGATTAGACACTCAGCAAGGTAATGTCGGAATGAACGTATTAGGTATGCATGTGAACGATGATAGACTTAAAGCTGTATATGCCTATATGAGCTTTATCGAACAAGTTCACGCGAAGAGTTATTCAACAATCTTTACGTCTCTACTACCTTCTGCCGAAACAGACTATCTACTTGATGAATGGGTTCCTGGTAACAAATATCTAACTTACAAAGCTGACAGGATTCTTGCTTACTACAACAAATTAGTAACGTTAGAACCGTCTAGATATGATTTATATATGGCGCACGTCGCTAGTGTGTTCTTGGAGTCTTATCTATTCTACTCTGGATTTTTCTACCCACTATACCTTGCAGGACTAGGTAAAATGACAACTAGTGGTGAAATTATTCGTAAAATCATGTTAGATGAAACTATCCACGGTTCATGTGTTGGCTATTCAGCTCAAGAAATTTACGCAGAACTAACTGAACATGAACAAAAGCGTGCCGATAAAGAAGTGTATAAATTACTTTGGGACCTCTTCAATAATGAAGTTGCTTACACTAAAGAAATCTATTCACAAATAGGGATGGAAAATGAAGTAATCGAATATGTCAAATATAATGGTAATAGAGCGCTAGCTAATTTGGGTAGACCACACGAATTCTCTCATGACCCAATCAACCCTATTATTGAGAACGCGCTTAATACATCAAGTAAAAATCATGACTTCTTCTCAGTCAAAGGTGATTCATACGTTGTATCTACAAACGTTGAAGAAATGACTGATGAAGACTGGGATTTCTAATGCGTCCGCGCATCAGTAAGTGGTACCTCCTCAATTATTTTGACGAGGAACCACAAAACACCATCATGTTTTACTCAGATGAGGAGTCGTTGGATAATAAGTTATCAGCTATCGCAACCGGAATACTTGATTATTATAACCGCGAACCTCTACGAAAAGGTCACGGTCTGTCAGCGAAGTTTGACCTGGCATGTCTTTCGGTTGCAGAAAAGACTCAGGAGAGTGACTCAGAATATGTCGAATATCTCACACCTCAAGGCTTTAGACGTCCAAGAACTAACCGAACTATCTACTTTTCTGGAAATGAACTCCCGTTTAACCCCGAGGTTGATAATTGGGTAAGTATTGAGTGGTCATTAGTAAGTCCTGAGGATATAAATTCAGAAATTACTGGTGAATTATTCACGAAATTGTAGTTGACAACAATCCCGAGTTGTGCTATAATGAAGAAATGTGCCAATCAAGAAAGGAAAATCTCATGAAACCAAACCTAAATGAAAATAGAAATTTGGGGAATGAAGCGTTAAAGGAATTAATCCGTAAGCGCGAAGAGAAGCAAGCCCGCAAAGCGCGTGAAAACCTCGTTGAACCCGAAGTAACACAAATTAAAGAAAAAGTAAGTGAACAAGTGACTGAATCAGAACCTGAAAATATTGATTCGTTAGATGTTCAAACTGAAGTAGTAACCGGAGATGAGTCTAGCGAACCTACAGTTGACACTAAATCAATTATTCAAGACTTAGTGGAAGATGAAAATCCTGAAGAAGGTCGCCCCGAGTACCCTGAAGGGTACGGTGTGCAAGGTGAAAAACTAGACCTAAAAGGTACTGTCATCGAAGAAATCTTCCCTGATGAAGAACCATCAGAGTCTGGGGAAGAAGAGTCTGATGAAGAGTCTGATGAAGAGTCTGATGACTTCGATTATATTGAAGAAAAACCGACCAACAAGAAGAAATGGATAGCATTCTTCATAGCTGTATTTGCGATAGGTGGATTAGGTGGTTGGATGTATGCAACACACCAAGATAAAGCTAAAGCACCTGAGCAGGTTGAACAAAAACATGAAGAGCCGAAACAAGAAGAACCTAAGCAAGAGCTCTCTTACAACGATAAGTTAAAAGAAGACCTTGAGAAAAAGGCTAATTCGTCAGGTTTACCTCACAAAGTCACAATGACTACAATCGGTGGTGGATACATACTTGGTTCTACGGTATATCACCCAGATGAACCGACTAAATTATATACTGATTTCGAATTGTTTACTCCTGAGACCAAACAAGATGTAGCAACAGATGCTGCAGCTAAGAAAATCAGAGCTGAGTTCGAAAAGAGTCTTCCAAAACTTGGCGATACTATCGAAGTAAAAGACAAATCGAAGATTACTCTTGAGACATACAAGATGAGTGACAACACTTATCAAACTATAGCGCTGTATGACGGAAAACCGTTCGCATACATTGTAACTGATAAAGACGGTCACCACACGAATAACGTGACATCTTACTATATCTCAGAAGTAGCGAAATAGAGTGTGACAAAAGTTGAGATGAATTTGCAATTTGTGCTTGACTTTTGTCTTACCCTATGTTATACTAATAATAGCGAAGTAATGATTGTTTATGATATAAACAATATAAGACAGGTGTACCAACCTGTCTTTAATAATTTCAAAATACCGCTTGACTTTTGTCACACGGTATGTTATACTATATTTAGTAGGAAAAGTCATTATCCTGTTAATGTGGTTGTTTACCATAACATAGACATTAGCATGATTAAATTGACCTGAGCATGTCGTTAAACGGCTCAATACAAGAATCATCTGGATTCTATTTAGTATATCTAGTATGCGACCTGGGCAAGTCATTAAACTGCTCATCACCTTTGGGAATGGTACTCAAGTGGTTAAGAGGGGCCCCTGCTAAGGGCCTAGGCGTGTAACAGCGTGCGTAGGTTCAAATCCTACCCATTCCGTTGGATTAATCAGAGGGGCTTGTTAATCGGGCTCTTTCTATGTGGTGCAGCGCGCTTTAGCACCACCCATGTGGATGTAGTTTAATGGTGAGAACCTCAGTCTTCCAAACTGATGGTGCGGGTTCGACTCCCGCCATTCGCTCCATTTTTTTTTTCGATTTTTGTATACACAAAAATCGGTATATGGGGTTACAACCCCACACCCCTTTATTTTCATGAATAATCTTAACGAACTCGCGACATAACAGATAGTGTACCTCAGAATCAAGTACAACGAGAACCAAGTTGTAGACATTAGCTGTACTTACAATATTCATTAATTGGAGGTAGGCTCTACCTCTGAGGATAACAATCCTCTCGATGCGTTAAGAGGTTGCCTCTGTCGTTACCTGCTCAAGCAGATACGGGAATGTAACTGTCGACAAACGTGAGAAGAACCGATGAACAAAATCTATAATGTTCATCTGTCTATATGACAAGGTTTTTCAGAGCAGATTGCGGGTTCGAGTCAGCGGAATTGGTGGAATTGGCAGACACGCCAGACTTAGAATCTGGTGCTTTTAGCGTGCAAGTTCAAGTCTTGCATTCCGCACCATAATGCATCTGTAGCTCAATTGGATAGAGTCCCTGACTTCGAATCAGGTGGTTAGAGGTTCGAGTCCTCTCAGGTGCGCCATAAATAACTTGGGACATTAGCTCAATTGGGAGAGCACTTGCCTTGCAAGCAAGAGGTCGGCGGTTCGACTCCGCCATGTTCCACCATTATAATTAACGCGACTCACATGAAGTGAATCAAAGGTTGAAGTCCTTTGGTGGTTGTCCAAGACTACATACATGAAGTGTTAAGTAAGGTTGAAGTCCTCATAGTCGTGACCAACAAGGCCCGTTAGTCGAGCGGTTAAGACATCGCCCTTTCAAGGCGGTAGCATGGGTTCGAATCCCGTACGGGTCATCATAGTCGGTGTGAGACAAAAGTCTCTAGAACCTTGTTCGTCAAGGTACCGACATCAGCAGGAAGTAGCTCAGTTTGGTAGAGTGTCTGGTTTGGAGCCAGGGGGTCGGAGGTTCGAATCCTCCCTTCCTGATTGTACTATTGTGCAACACAAATTCATAAGCCGGCATCCAGAAAATAGTCAACCAAATGAATCATCATGAGGTAGATATTGAATGGTGAAGACATGTTTACCCCTGTATAATTGCCGTGGGGAACTATGAATGTTGTGAATTAATACGCTATAGTCAAGTGGTAAGACAACGGACTTTGACTCCGTAAGCCTAGGTTCGAATCCTAGTGGCGTAGTTTAACGGTGGTTTAGCATCGTCAAGATAATCCATGGTGACATGGGAAAGTTAGTGTCGACGCACTAGCGCCAGCAATGGTCTGTCTAAAAATATCTGGTCTTAATGGAATCTGTCAAAGGTTTCAGCTTTGGAAGTCGGAAAACTCAACCCAAGGGTAACTACTAAGGGTGCAGGGACACCTGTAGTTGAAGACGACAAAGTGAGGCGAGATAAGGTGTGGATATGAGGGTCGCGCCAAATATTCATATCAGATAACACGAGCCGTAGGTGGTAGCCTACACTTGTAATATCAGCTTTAGAGTATGCAGAACTCAAGGTAATAGTCGGTGGTGCGCATTTTGAACCCCAAAAGGGTCCGAAACGCAAGGCAGTGCCTATCGATAGTCAACAAGAAGATTCGTTAAACTCACATGCGGTTTAACACTATATTCCCATAATTCTGAATATAATGAAAATATTAAGCAAAAGTCATTGCCCGTTGCAATTGAAAGTACCTTTCGGTAGCTAGGCTACCCACTTGATACCCGCAAGGTTGATGGTGAAGTCAACAAGTACAGCAAAAGAGAGATTTAGCGGTCTTTCTTCGAATAGAAAAGTGGCTTAGTAGATTGTAACGTAACGTGTGGTTGGCGTAACTAACCAGGTATGAAGAGTACGACTCGGAAGGGTCGTGGATAAGATGCTAAACAATAAGGTATCGAAAGCTCTTCGAGCAAACCAGTAATCTCATGGTTTGCGGACGTAAATGGAACAGTACCCAAGTGGTTATAAGGGGGCCGCCTTGAAAGCGGCTAGGCGTGTAAAAGCGTGCGTGAGTTCGAATCTCACCTGTTCCTCCATAAATATGTCGGTTCTGGTTCAGCGTAATTGTACGTGAAAACATGGTCAGGTTCGATTCCTGACAGCCGACTCCTCCATATCGGAATAGTACTCAAGTGGTTATAAGAGGCCGGTTTCGAAAACCGATAGGCGTGTAAAAGCGTGCGTGGGTTCGAACCCCACCTATTCCTCCAGAAATATAGGCTGTTAGTTTAATTGGTAAAACTATGGACTCCAAATCCATCGTAGCGAGTTCAAATCTTGCACAGCCTGCCAAATAATATTATCGCGGGATAGAGCAGTCTGGCAGCTCGTTGGGCTCATAACCCAAAGGTCGATGGTTCAAATCCATCTCCCGCAATAAACAGCAAAAGACAGTTCCTTTACTTAAATTGGACTTCAAGATGTACTGTTCGCTGTATTCTTTTCCGCAGAAAGTAGTTCCTTTAACTTCTCTAATTGGATTCAGAACGTACTACTCGCGGAATTATGGTGGTTTAGCCAAGTGGTAAGGCAAGGGCCTGCAAAGCCCTGAACCGCTGGTTCGAATCCAGCAACCATCTGTTAGCTGATTAAAAAGTTTTAGTGCGACGAAAGTCGCATTCTATGGTGTGGTAGTCAAGTGGCAACGACAGCAGACTGTAAATCTGCCCCGAATTCGGTTCGTAGGTTCGAGTCCTACCTGCACCACCATTAAAAGGATAACGATGAATTCATACCTGTACTACCATTGCAGGTACCTGATGGTGACATAACGCAAATAGGTTCGCGGCTCGATTGTGATTCGAGTGTTAGTCAGTTCGATTCTGACATGTCACATTTGACCTGAGTAAGTCAGAAAACTGCTCCCTCCTGAACATTGCGACCTGAGTAAGTCCCAAAACTGCTCCCTCCAAAAATCAATTACTAATTGTGACAGGCCTTACGGCCTGTTTTTTTTGCCTATTTTTTAAACAAACTAAATACACTATAGTCTAGGACTATAGTGTATATTTTCTACATTTGGTATGCGTAGTCATCGAATTCCGGTGGAATTTCTTGGTCATAATATGAATCATCATATTGAGGCTCATTTAATTCGTACATACTATTTTCAAGTTCTTCAGCATCTAGCGCGTCCTGTCTATATTGCTCATCAAAAGCCTCTTGTTCACGACGCTCGTCCTCCTCGATATCTTCAGGTGTCACCGTGTAATTATCTTTAACACCAAGTTCAGGGTTGTAATATGCAAGAGCATCACCAGTAACAACTGGAGCCACTACATCAGCGAAGTGTTTCTTACCTTCTTCATGGAATTCTTCAAAGTCTTCATCCGACATCTGTGCGTTTCGTAATCTCTCAACGTCGTCAGTGCGTTCTTCTAGAGTTTTTTCTCCAACTCCGTATTTTGCAAACTTACCATTGTCAATATCATCCATAACCTGCATATATAATGCTTTTGATACACCTTCATCACTTACGAAGTTCGCGTCATATGCAGCTACTCCCGTCATGATTGACGATTTGTACTCAGTATCGTGATACATCTGAGCAAATCGTGCCAATTCGGCCTCAACTAGCGGTGGATGTATAGACACATGTTCTTTGTAAACCATACTTTCTTCAGGTTTAGCTGGTTGTTCAGAGTCAACCACTTGTTCAGTGAAATTAAGATTATTTCGTAACACTTTGAGTTCCTCCTCACTTGCTCCATTTTCTAATGCGGTATTATATTGTGCCTGAGCGTAACGTTTACCGCTCTTGGTGAACTCTTCGAACGCTTTTTCTTCTCGCACTTCAGCTGAGACCAATCCGTATTTATCTTCAATACCTGTCATCTCTTCGGTAATTAGACCTTTGAGTTTTTCAAGCTCAGCTAACTGAGTCTCAAGCAAAGCGTGCCTATCAATGTCTTTGACCACACCCTCAGCAGTAGTTTCCGGAAGAGGCTGTTTATTTTTAAGAGTTGACCAGAAAGTAGCTATACCTAGACTACGAGCGTACTGTCCAGCAGTAACTTTATCACTCTTCGCCTTATCATCTAGTCGACCGAGCATAGTCTCTGCGCCTTCTCGCGCTTCTTTACGATTCTCGAAATAATATTTCGCAAAATCGTTCACCTCGTCGTCTTCCACAATACGTTTAGCGTTCTTCTTAAGTGCACTAACCGCATCGACCATATTAATTTTATCGGGTGCTGCTTGCGCTTCGTCTTCAATACCTTTGTTCGGTATTACTTCAGTATAAGACTCTTTCTCCATCGCTACTGGTGCTGATGACATATCGTGAAATACGTCCCTCACATCAGCTGTAAAATTCGTAACACCATCCCTAATTTGCTTAACAAATCGCGAACCACGGTCTTGAATATTTCGGGCCTTCACCATTACCGCATTCTTAATTCGCCCGAAGATTGGTTCACGCTCTTTGTTTTTAATTTCTTCAAATTTTCCTTTTATGTCAAGAGCCCAGACACCAACCGCTGTTGAAATAGTTTTACCAGCGTCAATTGCCATACTAGTAGCTCGGCGTCCCATATCTATAGTAGTATCCGCTACTCGACGACTAGTATCTATAGTAACGTCAGCAGCTTTTCGGCTCATGTCAGCTGTAGCACCAACAACTTCTCGACCGATACTAATTGTTGTATCTAACATATCAGGACCTAACATTTCACGCCGTGCTGCTCGAGCACGTCTATGTTCGGCGATATGTCGTCTAATATTATCTCTTCTAGCCATTTCAAGTTCCTTTCATTATTCGTTACTTCTATTATATCATAAAATGCGACAATTGCCAAACGCAAAATTGTGTACACAATTTTGCTCCACGTATAATTGTGTACACAATTATACGAAACGGGGTAAACCCCGTACCCCTATATTCATTTGAACAAAACAAAGCGAGGTATTTATTCATGCAATTATTAGTAAACACATTAGAGAAAATCAAATCTACAAGTAAAATCAGCGAAAAAACTGAAATCCTACAAGGTATACAAGACCCGCAAATCAAGCGTGTCCTAAACTATTTAGGTGACCCGAACCAAGTAATCGGTCTATCAACTAAGAAAATTCAAAAAGAAGTAACACCTGTCGAACACAATATGTCATTAACTGAATTATTAGACCATCTTTGTGTGAATAACACAGGTACTGACCACGAAGTTGGTATGGTTCAACACTTCATTAATCAATATGATGAAATGACAAAAGACGTATTAGCACAAGTGATTGGTAAATCTTGGACTACAACAGTTGGGACAAGTTTATTAAACAAAGTTTACGGTGCTGGGTTCATCCCTGTATTTGATGTGCAATTAGCATTCCCATACGAGAAGAAAATTTCAAGCTACAAAGCTGATGCTAGATTTTTCGTTACTCAAAAATTAGACGGGTTCCGTGCTATTGTGGAATTTGATAACGGCAAAGTTGTGTCAATCAAGACTAGAAAAGGCAAAGTAATTGACGGACTTACTGAACTTATTGAAGATATTGAAAGCGCGATTAGCGCCGATTTCGGTCACATCATCTTAGATGGTGAGTTATTACTAGAAGACAAAGAAAACAAATGGACTAGCGGTGAACGCTTCCAAAAGACTGGTCAAATGATTTCAACAGATGGTGAGTGCGTTGGTATGGGATTCCACATCTTTGACGCTCTGCCATATAGTGAATTTCAAGCCGGTATTTCAAAACTAACATATGCTGAAAGACGCGCGCAATATTTAGAAAAATTCGCTGAAGGTGAGTTAGTACACGTATTACCAATTCTAGGGTGTACTGATATCGACTCTATTCCAAACTGGAGTGACTTCGCAACAGCTCAAGGTTATGAAGGTGTGATGTTAAATGACCCGTACGCGAAATATGAAACTAAGCGCGCTAAAGGTTTGCTTAAGGTTAAGAAAATGCACACTGCCGACCTACCTGTTGTTGGTTTTGAAGAAGCAATCGACGGTAAAAATCGTGGTGGGCTAAAATCTCTTATTATTCAATTAGATGAGAATAATACGTTTAACGTTTCATCAGGATTAACTGAAGATGAGCGCGAAGATATCTGGGCTAACCAAGACAAGTACTTAGGTAAAATTGTCGAAATCAAATATTTCGAAGAAACTACAAATAAAGACGGCGGTCGCTCTCTTAGATTCCCTGTTGTATTAGGATTTAGAGACGACAAAACAATCGAAGACGTAAATATAGACTAATGTCCCGCCCAAAAGCTGTATAGCTTTTGGGCTACGGGGGTTCCCCGAACCCATTCAATTATACGAATAATTAAGGAGGTGTCCTCACATGGATTTTTTAGCAACCATTATTGAAAGAAAGAAACAAGGTCATGATAGACCAATAGAGGTTATTCGTCGTCTCTTAGACGACATTATCAAATACGAGAAACTTGCTCGTGTTGAGAAATTTAGAGACTTAAACAACCCAGTAGTACAAAAACAGTGTCCGAATTTAGCCAAAATATTAGACACGAATACATTTGAATACGTCATTATGGTTGATTTCCTACCGTTACTTGTCGATTTTACAGGGCGAGCTATTGGAACAATCACACTACTCGAACAAAACAGACGTGAACGAATTATGAATAACATATTTAACTTCAAACTAAACATCTACGACACAACAATGCTAACTAATAATATCCCAAAAGAATTCATAGCTGTTTCGGAAGAAGTGGACGGATTAAATAAGGTGATGGTTATAACTGAAACTCGCGGACACTTAAACGCGTATGTTGGTCATACATCTGGTGGTGTTATAATTAGTGATGCGACCACGCAGTATAAACCAATCAGAGTAGCCTCTGGTCGAGACTCAATAACGATATCGAGTTTTTCAACTCTAGGGAATAATGACTATTATTTCGGTAAAATTAATGAATACCGAATTCGAATTCGCGATTCACATTTACTTGTCGATGGTCAATCACTCCCAATTGATGAAAACTATATAGCTACAACAACCAACGTCACAGAAATAGCGAAATATTTACTACAAGTGTATCAGAAAGGTGGGAATGAGTAATGAAGATAATAAACGAAATACCCGAAGAGTTGTTGGACAATATTCATACCAAGGCGTTAAAATCACTAACTCGTGACCGAGCTACCTACACAGTTGGTATGCATACAGCTAGAATGAAAATTAACGGCAAGATGCGTAAAACAATAATCCCACCAGTCAACATCTACATCTCACGCGTGACGAAACAAGGTGTTATATCAAGTGATATCGACTACCGCATCGTTTACAACGGTCAAACGTTTCCACTTGGTCACGTATACGGAGGTTCTGGGTACTTATGTCTTGGTAATATACCTGTCCCACCGTATGTTTCTGAGACGGATTTGATGTTGCCACTTGAAACGTTATTCTTATATAACGACAGAGTAATGCACGGAAACCCGAAACTGAACATATCTAATGACCAACATAAAGCAATGTTGTCATGGGCACTGCGTAATAACATCACTTTAAACACAACACCCAACAGGTACTTGCATGAAGACGTGTTATGGGACTTAGGTGCCCAACTACTTGAAAGATATGATATAGAAACAGCCTACAGCGAGGCTGATGTTATGTTTAAAATTGCATTTAACGTTTCACAAGAATTAGAACGTTGGAATTAGTCTGAAACAAACATTCAGATTTCAGAACTTGTATATACAAATTGGAGGTTAAATTATGAGATTTGAAAACATTGGAGAGAAATTAATAGACCGATACGACGACCTGTACTATCTAATCACATGTGATATTACAAATGTGCGTCCACAAGATATACACCGTCGTGGTACTGAAATGGTTATTAAACCCGAATACGACTCCGATAAAATTATTGACATTGATTGGAATAACAAAATCGTATACGTTGACTACAACGGGACAACACCTGGTTCTTACGCATGTTTTAGTTATAAATTAGCACCACTACTTGATTTATTTGTTGATGACAAACAAGCAATTACAGAGTATCTAGTGAGAGCATCTTATAGACTATTAGGTGAGAAACAAAGGTTTACACAACCAAACGCTTTACACCAATATGTCGGTAATAGTGATAAGATAATACAACTCCTAAAGCATGAGAAGAGCGTCAACGGTTTACCTTATTTGTACGCGTTCTTAAATCACTACCATGATGAATACGGTTACCACAAGCCCTACATGGACGCTGTTATCGAACTATTGGATAGAGTTGAGTCTGAAGACGGTTCAATTGAAAATTATTTAAGAGTACGTTATAGTGACTATTATGGTGACTATGAATCTCGCAGAATGAACGTGATAGTAACAGCTGATACAAACATGAACATCCATACACCTTTATCAACATCCTTGACATTTCTGTGAGATTGTGATATAATATAATCGAAAGGTGGTAAGATAATGCGTAAACATATTAAATTAAGCAAGTACGCTGAGCATATGGATTTACATTACAAAACAGCTTGGCGTCACTGGCATAGTGGCAAACTAAAAGGTTATCAAGATAAAGATACTGGCACAATTTTTGTGTTAGATGAAGAAAAACCAAACAAATCAAACACCACTCGAGCTATACTATACGCGAGAGTGTCTAGTTCTACTAACAAAGCATCCTTAGACGGTCAACTAGAACGAATGCGCTCGTACGCTATTGCTAAGGGGTACACTATTATTGAGGAGAAGAAGGAAATAGCTTCGGGCCTAAACGAATCAAGAAAACAATTCAATCCGCTTTTAAAACGAACTGATTACGATGTCTTAATCGTCGAACATAAAGACCGTTTGACTCGGTTTGGTTTTGAGTACATCAAACAAGCTCTTGAAAATAATAATGTCGAACTCGACGTCATCAATCACACTGACAATAAAGATAACGAACTCGTCGATGACTTCGTCGCTATTATTACTAGTTTTTGTGGTCGAATATATGGCCGAAAACGCAAAGCCAAAACTGAACAAATTATAGAAGCTCTAGAAATCAAGAAAGGAGATTAGTGAATGTCAAAATTAGCTTACAAGATAGCATTCCCAGACAACTTAATAGAAACTTATGAATTCTTACAGTCTGAATTCAACCGTGTCCTATCGGATGACCTTCTTCGTGAGTTAATTTTAGAACTAGACACTAATTCTCAAAGAGGTAATTATTGGAGAGCTTTACGCTCACGTATCGGCGATACCACACAAGACGAATGGAAAAGACTAAATAAAATAGCTAACCCAGCATGGTATTTTAGAGCGTTCGCTGAGCACATCAGGCAATTACACAAGGCTCAAGAAGAACAAAGAGCGCTATACGATGCAATTCAGCTATTTCGAAATGAGCTAACCGATGAATTTTACGACTACTGTATCTCTCGTAAAATCCCGTTCGGTAAGACAAAAATTAGCAATGTGTCTAGATGTAAAGTGAGACCTACTCTACCGTACTCAGCGACTTTCGTATTAGATTTCGCATTTATCGATATACAAGCATCTCAGATGGTGGATAATATCTTTTCTTATCGCATAATGGTTAATGGAAGACCACAGTGGTTTGAATTACCGATTATAATCCACCAATCATCAAAGTATAATCCTGGTGCACGTATCAGTAAGCCGAAATTCTCAAAGGATACGTATGGGAATTACTACGGAGTAATAGCCTATGATTATGAAGAGCCTGAACTACAAGGTGAGAATATAGCGGCAATAGACCTGGGAAAAGTTAATCTTTACACATTTGCATTCGTTAAACCTAATGGTGAATATAGCGAGTGCTATACTCACTCTGGGTATCTTGAAAGATTAAAGACTAAAATAGATATACTATATAAAGAGCGAGAAAGTCTTATTAAGAAGAATGAGCGAGTAGATAACTTATACATCTCAGCGAAATACATTCCGCAAACAACGATAGATAAATGGATAAGACGGGACGAACGTATAGGAGAGCTCACTCAGAAAATCAGTCGAGTTAAATCAGCAATATCTTACGAAATGGCTTCGGAGATTTCTGAGCTATGTATCAAATTCGAATGTCCAACATTGTTTATGGAGGATTTGAGTTGGCTTGAATCTCTGGGTGGTAAATGGAATCACAGTGACCAGCAGTCTGTAATCTCCGAGCAGTGCGAGTTGAGAGGCCTTAAAGTTTACAAAGTCGACGCTCGTAATACGTCTAAAGAGCATCCCGTAACAGGTGAGCTAGGACGTATTATTGGTCGAAACGTAGAATGGTCTACAGGTGAGGTGTTGGATAGAGATTATACTTCAACTCTGAACCAGGTGCAACGAAGAGGTGAACGTCGAATCTCAAAAACCACAAGGAAATTGGAATATAAAGAAGGTGTGAATATCCCAAAACTGAGGGATAAACACGAACCCACACCAAGACAAACCAAAAGAAAATCAAGCAATCGCAAATTAGCCTTACAACGCTTAGATGCGATGCGCAATAAGAAACTCTCGAGAACTGCTCAAATCGTGGTAGTTCTCCCACGAACTAGCGATATCCATGGTGATATAGCAACGTGGTCTTGTGTAGAGAAGTCTCTATTGGCAGGAGTGAACACTTCACTGAAACGCAGAGATGTCCACAAACTGGAACGTTTGCGTATCTAGGAGTGAACGATAAATAACGTATTGACTAAGGTGGCTCATGCGTTCAGACAAATGCAAGAAGATTATCTCAACTCAGGTGAGCATACCGTACATAGCGGAGCTGATATTATCCCGAATTATCCTATTAAATTTGTGGTTGAAACACCTTTGGTGGGTGTGTAATATGAGTGAGTACAAAGACCGCTATTGCGGTATAATAACAATCGTCCTAAATAAAGCGTTAGACGCACTTGCCGAACTACATGAACAGTATAAGTTATCTGGCGAATGTGTCATTCACAATAACAATGAAATTGACACGAAATATCCGCTCAAATTACGCGTGTCAACACCAACTATTGAAAACTAAAATTACGACACACCTGGCTAGGTTGTATATTATTTACGAAACACCTGGCTAAGTTGTCTCTTATTTACGACACACCTGGCTAAGTTGTCTCTTATTTACGACACACCCGGCTAGGTTGTCTCTTATTTACGGTACACCCGGCTGAGTTGTCTCTCAATTAAATATCGCAGAAAGAAAGGGGAAACAAATTGTTCCAATACCAACAACCTATATTTGAAAATGTGACCGTAGTCACAATCATGGTAGTCGCTATAGCTCTTATCGCCACGCTATACTTTATATTAGCGACAAGAAACGGTAGAGTGGTAGCCTTAATTGTTTCTACAATACTGTTACTTATTACTGGCCTTTTGACCTACACTCAAACCAAAGACCCAGAAACTAAGCACTTGACAGACATTCCTGGCTTAGTACAAGTTCAAGGTACAAAAGTAGAAATAGATAAACTACCGCGAAACTACACATATACCAACAACTATAATCCGACAGTAAAACAAACATTCACCTTCAAGGACAATTCACTATATACACAGAGTGGTGAAAAAGTCCAAATCACAGAAGATGAATATAGACTAATAAAATCAAAACAAAATAGAAAGGAATAAGTTATGGCGACACTAAAGAAAAACTTTATTGACTGGAACGACGAGTTCGTATCCATAAGATACAAACTTCAACGCGAAGATATCGGTGGTAAGCGCTTATATTGTTTAAATAATAATACAAGTGTCCTTAATAGTTTCAAACTCAAATTATACGACACACCATACCTCCAACACGCTTGGGATGGGTTTGGCACAGCCATCGAGTGTCTAAACCCAATACTTGACTTGTTTGAAACGAAATATCCAGACAAGAAAGAATACTTATATGAATATTTACTCAGATGTATCAAGTACACTGTCCCTCAAAATTTTCAAGCTAAGCGAAAAATCGAAAGTGATAAACAATACGTCAATTACTACACAGACTTGGTGGATATATACAATACATTTAGCTACGGTTATCAGGTCGCTTATCTACCATTCTTATATTGCGGATTATTAAAACTTAAAGAGTATGACGAATATCCAACAACGTTTGTGACAGATTTTCTAAAGTCAAGTTTCATCGAAACTGTTGAGAAATGGGATTTCTCGAAGCGAGATTCGGTTTACAACATATACGAAGATAGGGACGAAGAAAATTACAGTAGCACATGGATACGAGAAGTTCTTCCGATACTAATCGACGAAATAAGACTGCTACACAAACAATATATGTCTGACAACATTATACCTGTATCTGACATAAACACCGCACCACTCTACGACCAGGTCAACTTTTGTGTCAGCATACCGAAAATGAAAGAAGGTGTCAAGATATGATATTTGTCAACAAACACTTTTCCAGAAACTATAACGAGATACTCGCTCAAGGCTACCGATTCGCAAAGCATGATGCTGGTACGTATTATTTGACAATTGGTTCACAATATAACTCCAGCTCGTACAAACTGAGCTTAAATAAAAAGCTAGAAATAATATACCCATGGGCTAATAGTGGACGTGATATTAATCACTTGAATCCACTCTTCGAGAAAGTTAGAGCTGAACAGAAAGGTTCACTCGCACACCTATACGAATATATTCTGAGAACAATAAGATACTATGTTCCGGGCCAAAATGAAGTTAAAAGGGAACTCAAAAATATACCACATTTCACAAACTACTATAAAGAACTAATCGAGAGTTATGATACTTTCATCACAACTTCCTCATTCGGATATTTACCAATATTGTACTGCGGTTTAGTACATCTCAATGAGCAAGACGAATATCCAACTCAATTTGTCGCAGAATTTTTAAACTCGAATTTTGTACAAAAAGTACGTACGTGGGATTTTAAAAACACAGCATCGTATTTAGAACCCCGTGGTGAGTATAATACTACGTGGCTAAGAGAAATCTCACAACTAATAATTACGCTAATTAGCGAAATGCACCAAGACATCATTGGTAGCCTAATAGTTGCTACAACTAAACCCGAATACATAGGTGAATATAAACAGGTTGAATACCTGGTGTCAATACCTGAATTTGATTCGAAAGTCGAGGTGAGTTAGATGAGGTTGAGACATTGTCCACTAGAATACGATACAATTCGCACTAATAGACCGTCTATAGCTGATTATACAACTGAGAATGGTGTGGTTTATTGTCGACTATATGTTCCCGAACTATATAGTGACGATGACCGTTACTGCGACAACGTTACAGCCTATACCCCAGTTGACGATGAAATACGTTTTGGGTATAGGTATCCGACAAACAGCACCCCGCTCAACATATTTGAACCAATCATAGAACGCTTCGCAGGTACTCCTCACTTTCAATATTTTATGGAGTATTTTGTTCGCACGCAATACCTATGCATATCCTTTCACTACGGTGTTCACAGGTCTGACCTAAATACGACCAAACTTATTGATAAATATATGAAAAAATTCTTCGCAGAAGCTATAGCCGATAATATTTTACAAGATTGTCGAATGCTCCCGTGGTTCTATGCGTATATTCACACGTGGACGAATATAACTGGTGACTATCCCGAGGAGATTGTGGACAGGATTTTAAGTAATCCCATAAGTGAAAATATCATCGAGCAGGTTTGTAAGGAACAAGAATATATTCCACAAACGTACCACACTCCGAGAACTCGTGAGATTATAGCAAACCACTACAACACCGATTGGCTTAAGGTAGCAATCGAAGAAAGTCACAAAGCTCTAGTCGAGTTACACGAAAAACACGTCACAACACCTGTTGTGACAAATCCAGAGAACATCGATAAGTTCTCAAAAGCAGAGTTCCAAGTACCAATTCCACATTATTCACGCTAAAAAGCAGGTTAATCCTGCTTTTTTTCGCTATTTGTCTACACAAATAGCTCTCACGGGGTAAACCCCGAACCCCTTAAATCTCATGAAATTCGACAAAACGAAGATTGAAAACAAGCACATTTGTATACACAAATGCACCACACATGGGGATACCCCAAACCCCATTTATATTTTGAATAACAACGGAGGTTTAGCAACATGGAAATGAATAGAGAAGTGAATGCGTATCCATTATCAAAATTTGAGAAGATACCATTATATCACAATGGAGATACATATCAACCAGATGAAACGATTATAAACACAATGTTTGAAAACTTAGACGAAAACGGATTTCAAAACTGGGAACCACTTAAAGAGTCATTATTAAATCTAAGATTTACTAGAGAAGAAATTGAAGCAAAAGTTAACGACGATGAACCAATCGAATCATATGAAGTATGGAAGAAAGAATTCGCGCACTACACGCTGAATCAAATGTTCAATAGCGCACCTGACGAAACTATAGGGCGTATTGAACAAAATAAACGTGAACCAAGAGTTGTGCTAAATAAGCGTAATCCGTTTGCGGACGTAGAAATTAAAGACCAATCATTCTTATATCCGTCGAAAAACGGATACGACGTGTTAGCATTCACAACAAATAGGCACTTAGTGCGTAAAGAATATGGTGATAAAGAGGTTCACGTGGTTGTCCCTGGATTTAAAGTTTCACGACAAAAGAGTCGCGAACACGTAAATACGATAGTCGCAAGCGACAGTGTATCAACACCACTTCCAGAAGTCCAAGACGAAGTACAATTAGTTTATATTTAACATAGGTTTACCACAACAAATAGTGGTAAACCACTATTTGAGCGCTATTTGCATACACAAACAGCTTAAATGGGGTGACCCCAAACCCCATCTATTTTTTGAAACAAAAGCGAGGTAAACACATGAAATTTACAAGACACAATTATGATAGAATTAAAAACGACATTATTTTAGAAAATAACACAGAGTTAAGACGTATCGGGTCAATCGATAACGTCACTCAAAGATTGCAACACACTATTGTTACATCACACGATTTTGTAAAACCAGAAGAATTAACAGATGAATATCAAATCAATATTCACATGGACCATTTTGGTCGCGGATTACAAGCTCAAATATTTGATTTCAGATATACAAATACAGGTATCACAACTGCACCAGAAGGCGACTTAGCATTCGTAAAACACGTAATGAACCACCAAGGTTTGACAATAGTGACGTCTGAAGAAGACCATCACTATACTAGGTTATTACGTTTAGCGGCACTTATGTCGAGTTTCTTTAGCGCGAAGCCAGTCTACGCCAACATTATGGAAAATGGTAAATTAGTCACAATACTAGACCTGATTTTCAAATCAGAAAATGCAGACAAATATATTAGTCAAATATTATTCACTAACGGAAACGTAAGACAGATTGTAACTGTATGTGAACGTATCTTATCAGAAATTAAAGCTGAAAAAATCTATAACCCAATCACGCAAGAAGAACAAGTAACTATGTTCCTAGAAACAGTTAAGCAAAACAGTGCGAATGTCGAAGAGTTAGTATCAGATAAATTCATCGAAACGCTAAAAGAAAACAATGCGTACTCATTTATCACGTCTAAATTAGATGAGGCTGGTTACAAATTATCGGAAACACAACAATTCAACAGTTTACAGCACACAGGGTTAGTGCTAAACAATAAAGCACGCATTATGTATAACCTATCAGATATGGGTGCCGGTAAAACGTTAATGACAGTACAAAGCATTATGTACGCTCAAAAATTCGCAGCGCAATATACCGCAGAACAATTAAAGGATTACGACACAAGTAATTTAGTACAAATCACTCTACCAGCAATCAATATTGTTGCACCAACATTATCACTTAAGTCATCTTGGTTAAAAACATTCGAAATCTTTGTTGATTTAGAAAAAGTTGACGATAACCAGTATAAGTATGAGATGCGTGAAGGTGAATATACAATGGTTGGGTTTATCAACCTAGTTGGATTTACAGTTAAGAATGGTAGTGTACACGTAACTAAAGTGGCTCCAATCTCTATCTCACAAACAAACGACGATTACTTAGTAATCGATGAAATTCACCAACTTTTACACAGACCACTAAAAGCAGATAAGTTTATCGCGAAAAAACCAAACACAACAATTAATATTCACAACCAATATCGTACATTTGTCTTATCTGGAACACTAGCCAACTTAAACACAACTCAGTGGTTCAATATGGTTCAAATGTTAGGTATCCCAGATGAAGCTTGGGGTTCTACATGTTCAACAGCAGCGATGTACAGTAACACTGTAGATAGTGATGAGTCGACATTAAGAAAGAACTTAGCAGATATGGCTGAAAACATTATCGCTCAACAAAACCGTGAATTTGACGAGGTTGAGCCTGACAATTTAGCTGTTATCACACAACCGAAATTAACTAGTCGTGAAAGATTGTTCCACTTACGTTTCGGTACATCAATCTTAAACGTAAATAGTTCATCTAAAGACTTCGCTAACACACTAATCAACAAACGTGTATCAGTTGTAAACGACCCGTCAGTATTACCAACACCGAACTTCGAGTTATTCTACAAATTAGTTTCGAACTCAGTAGTGACAGCTCAATCTGTTCAAATCGCAACTGAACTATTTGGTGAACAAGCAACTCAGCACAACGCTCAAGTGATTAAAACTAAATCAAGTCTGACTCAAAAAGACTTAGAATTACTACGACGACTGCACCGTATTGTTGAAGACATGGATATCTACAAATCACCAGTTATTGCGACAAACATCGCAAATGCAATATTAAACCTTAATGATGGACTCAATTCTAAGACAATTTACGATGTACTAAACGCTTCAGCGAAGAAAAGTAATCGTTTCTTAGAATATCTGACTAAGATGGACTTATCTCTATTAGAAGATATTACTTCATCAAACTTAATTCATACTCCAGAATTGGAAGAAACTGAGAAATTCAAGATTCTGAAAGATATACTGAAACGTGAAAAAGATGAAACATTCCTGATTGTAGTAAATACTCCTGAAGTTGCTATTAAATTAGCTGATACACTAGGTGTTAAGAGTTTGACAACTAAAGAGATGAAAGACGAATTAAACTATCAAGACGTAATTGACAAATTATATACGAAGCAAAACATCGCCATCGTACCACAACACATGATTAAATCATCACTGGATTTAGTTCAGGCAAATAGATTAATTCAATACCAATTAAACATTGACATCTCAGATATAATTCAAACTCAAAACCGTATCAACCGTATAGGTCAAACACGCGAAACAAAAGCTTACTATATCGCAACAGACGTACTTCAAGAAAACATTATAGAACTATTCTTAGAGACATATAGAAACATAAAAGTTGCCCACAAAGGTATAGTTGAGCTATTCGTCGATATGGAAAAACAAATAGATGTAATCTCAGATTACTTAGCAAACGCATTAGACAATACTGTCATCGAAGAGGTGACAGAAGAGTCTGTTGCGGAGAAATTCTTCATTCAAAGTGAAAGTGTTGAGAAAACAGAAATCAATCCGAATGAAGAAGCTCTAGCAACTTTTCTACAAAATGAATCAGATGTCGCAATCTGGTTCCAAAACTTCTTATTAATTCAAGGTGAGGATAACAAATCAGTTATTCTAGCGGAAATGGAAGAAAGTAAAGAGACACCAATTCAGGTACAGGTAATTTGCGCCTAGACCTTGAACAAAATACGAAAACATGGTACAATAAATATAGGGAGTCGCCTGCGTCTACACGCAGGCTCCCATGGGGTAAACCCCACACCCCTATATTCTTGTGAACAAATATGGAGGTGAACAACTTGATAAAAATAGAAGAAATTAAAAACCCAGCAATATTCATCGTTGGTTGCGGTGGAACAGGTGGATTTACAGCAACTAACCTATTTAGACTATTAGCGGGTACAGATGTACCAATCAGATTATATGATGGTGACGAAGTAGAACCTAAGAACCTTAAGCGTCAGCAATTCTCACTAGACGATGTTGGTAGAAATAAAGCTATAGCATTAGCTGGGACGGCGCGTGCTACAATTTTGGACGCTTCACCAATTTCTGTTGATGAAAACTACTTGACGTCAGTCGATGATTTTGTGGTTGACGTGCTCACAAACACACCTGAAAACGGCGTCCCTATTATTATCTCAGCGGTCGATAATGTAGCGACAAGAAAACTAATCAACGAAGCGGTTGACATGTTACCTGAATATGTCGCAATAGACTCAGGGAATAATGACCAAGGTGGACAGGTGGTGTTTACTACTAACTTACAGGCGACGTATAGTAAAGACGCTTTTACTCAGCCTCAAGAAATCATACTTGCGAATATGTTCGACGTTTACCCTGAATTAAATCATATTGAAGATAAAAATCCTGGAATCGACCAATCATGTGATGAGGTTGTAGAAAGCGAACCTCAAGTGATGATGGCGAATTCAAGAAATGGAGACATTATCGCTAATATAGTAATGTCGGTAATCGCAGGCAAAGAGTTAGCGGGTAACGTTTACGAAAGTTCCTTAAACGGATTTACAACACGTGTACGCACAGTAGAAAGGTAGGTCAAAATGCAAAATTTAGCAGACTACTTTAGAAGTCTACCTCAAACATATAAAGAGACAAAGCGCTGGTCTATTAAGGACGGTATCATATACGATAACGGCGAACCTTTAGATTTAGCCAAGTTTGAGCGAGAATTGAAAGTTATTTCACTCTACTTTAGAGAATGGCAAAAATTTGGCAACTTGGAAGCGCAAGTACTCGTGGTAACAAAAGAAGACTACGAGAAGTACTACACCCAATTTGCCATACTCCCTGTGGAAAGTGATTTACGATTACTCATTCTACCACAGTTTAACACTCCAGCTAATACAATCGTTCAAGAAGAGTATTGGCACAAAACAATTAAAGGTGAACCTGTTATGCGAGTTCATTCGCACCATGTACTAAACGCTTACCAATCTTCTACGGACTATGAGTCATTGAATTCTGGAACACTCGAAGTTGTCTTAGGTAAAGTGCATGAAGACGTGAATGAAGTAGCTTATTGGTTAACAAGGCACTCGGACATTAGTGCCAAAAATTATGTCCACCAAACAAAATTAAATTTACAGGCGTAAGACGCCGAGAAAGTAGGTACTTAATGACTAAACAATTTAACTTTAACCACGAAGAACATGTGACTCATTTTGAATTAGATAATGAAACAGGTCGTGTATCGTTTGAAGTACAAGGTATCACTCAAGAATTCGCAAGTGTTCAAGAATTAGCTGAATTTTACGCTACAGCACGTGGTGTAACACCAGATAAACTTAAAAACTGGACATTAATCGAAGACGGTGACTACTACGCATTTGTATTACGTGCAGCTACAGCAGGTAATGATTTCTTCAATAGCAATGATTCTGGGGATTTCTTTCGAGTAGACCGAAATACTTATGAAGAAGACTACGATGATGAAGACACAACAATTTGTTGGGAAGAATTAACTAACGCAGAGCGCAAAGTATTAATTGCACACACTGTTGAAGTTACTAACTACGAAGAAGTTGAAGCTGTCTTAAACGGTGAATTAGATACTGACGGATTAGAGTATGCTCAAGAATCAATCTACGATAACGATTCATTATATAATGAGATTGTTGAAAAAGTCGAAGAATACACTGAATTCGGTAACGGAAACTTTGATTTAGGTTTCGCTGTTAAGTTAGAATTAACAAACATCCAGTACGCTAGTCGTTCTGAGCTATTTGAACGTACACAAGCGGTTAAAGCTGAAGCTAATAAACAATTAGTAACGGCATCTGTTGCTCGAAGAGCTGATTTCCAAGTGTTTAACTGTGATACACGTAACGAACGTATTGTATCAGAATTCAGACCTACAAACAGACCATTTGGTGAAAACGAATTAGTACTTAAATGTGCTGGTCGAATTGTAGTATTCAAACGCTAGAAACCAAAAAGCCCTCACCCAGAGGGCTTCTCTTTTTTTTTGCGGATTTTCTAGAAAGCACTAGACAAACTCCGCAATATGTGATATAATATAATTAGACAAAACGATAAAGGATAGGTAATTGATATGACAACATTAATAATTATCGGTGTAGTTGCATTAATCTTAGTGTTGATGTACAACTCACTTGTAAAATCAAGAAACTACTCAATCGAGGCTGAAAAACAAATCGATGTCGCTCTGCAGGATAGGGCTGAATTAATTCCAAACCTTGTAGCGACAGTTAAAGGCTACGCAAAACATGAAAGTGAAGTATTGCGTGGTGTGACTGAAGCTCGTTCAGCATTTGCGAACGCTACTACTTTAGCTGAGAGAAACGAAGCTATCAACCAGTTCAATAGTAGTTTACCAGCATTCATGGCAACAGCGGAATCATACCCAGAACTTCGCGCATCAGAAAACTTTGCTAAACTACAAGATAGTTTAACAGACACTCAACAAACTGTATTCTCTATGCGTAGACATTATAATTCGACTACTAACGATTATAATACGAAAGTTCAATCGTTCCCAACAAACATACTAGCTGGAATATTCGGTTTCAAGGTACGTGAATTGTTGGAAGTGCCTGAAGAGCTTAAGAAAAATCCAAAAGTTGAATTCTAACGCCTATGCTCTACAAGCAAATAAGACGAAATAAATATAAGACAATCTTAGTAGTCTGCATATACTTACTCTTATTCGCAATTGTAGGAGCCGTAGTTGGATACTATACGTCGGGAGACTTCCTTTATGGAATCATCCTGGCGTCTATATTCGGTTTCTTCTATACATTATTCATGCTCTTTCAAGGAAGTCGTGTTGTGATGTATATGAATGATGCCCATGAAGCTCCTTATGAGGAATATGAAACCCTCTATACAATTGTAAAGAATATGGCAGTATTGGCCAAAGTTCCAACACCGAAAGTATATGTGATACAAGACGATGGTCTCAACGCATTTGCGACTGGTTCATCACCTAAGAACTCAGCCGTTGCAGTGACAACCGGTTTAATGAAAAAGTTGAATAGATATGAATTACAAGCCGTTATCGCACACGAAATGGGACATATCAGAAACTATGACGTAAGACTCCAAACTATCACTATCGCTTTAGCGTCGATTATGACATTTTTAGTCGATATGATGTTTAGAAGTAGACGTTCATCAGACTCAAACGCTGGGTTCGCATTAGTGGGAGCTATTTTAGCTCTAATTGTGGCTGTTGTTATCGCACCACTTGTTAATCTAGCGATTTCACGAGCAAGAGAGTATCAAGCAGACGCTACAGCAGCGCGTCTTACGCGTAATCCAATGGCTCTCATATCAGCCCTCAATAAGATAAGTGAGAATCCGAAATTGGACAACGTTCCAAGACAATCAGCGGGAATGTATATAGCGAGTCCATTAAGCAGCGAGTGGTTTTCAACCCACCCTAAAATGGAAAAACGAATAGAACGATTAGAAGAACTATTAAAATAGGTCACTTCGGTGACCTATAATTTTATGGAAAGGAAGTGAGACAAAATGTTAGGATACTTAAGTCACCCAAAAGGTAAACAAGGTATTGCATTCAGAAAATCAGATAAAGAATTACTTATGACTGACGCACTCACAAAATTAGAGAAATACACGTTTTCATACAATGAGGATATATTCCGTGGTGCAATGGACGATATCGAAGATTTAGTCGCAATGGTGAATGGTTATAATGACCTGGTTAACACTTACAAGTACTACAACGATATGTTGTTTGACAAAGTGGCTCCACACGGTATTACTGTGAAAAGACTCGGTAAAGTTCGACGTGAAGTGCTACAACTTGAAGATAAAGACGCAAGAGAAGAATTTCTAGTACTTGTCGATAGAGTTGATGAGCTCGCACAAACAGAACTCAACAAACGACTTGAGATTCGTAAATTGCATCGTATAATTAAAGATAAGGTGCTGTACAACCTGTACCTTAGAAAAATCAAAAAGTAGGTGAGAAAAAATGCTACAACTAACAAAATTAGACAATCAAGAATTACTCGTGAGACCCGAGTATATTGAGAATATCATCCCGGTCAAATCACCTGAAGCCGACTACACATTGGTAATCGTCTCTCATGGTGACATACGTGATTTGCATCGCGTGAAACAGACACCTGACGAAATCGAACAAATGATAATATAATAAAACTCTTGGAAATATCCAAGAGTTTCTTTTTTTTTGCGGATTTTTTTCACCTTATAGTGACATACCTTCTTGTTCGTCGAACACTTCACTAAGGATGTCGTCTTCTTTACTTTCTACCACGCGATATTCCTCTACGAACTCGTAGATGAATTCCTCATAGTCGAAATATGCCGGTATGTTAGCACGTTTAATCTCAGCTTTAGTATGCTCGGGATTCTCTATCATGTTTCCGATTATCTCTGCATCGTAGTCCTCGTCTTCAAGTTCACACTTCATCTTCATAGCTTCTAAAGCCTTTAGTGTCTTATCGAAGTGTTCATATGCGTATTCACTACCAACATCTTCAATTCGCAAACTATCTTCGTCGTATGGTACTTGCCCATCCCTAAAGACACGGTGAGAGCCTTGTTCATAATCAATTTCTGAAACGAATTCGCACTTCTCATATGTGACATCTTCTTCTGGTGGAACTATCTTGAGTGGGAACTCGAGACCCGAACTCTCTATATTGATACCTATGTATCTAACCTCATCATCACCAACTTCTTGTGGTGTTGGTAAGTGTTTATTGTTGTAGAACTCTTTCGCTCTACGATGAGGTTCGTCACTTTCTGACAAACTATCCGCGTTCATAACTGCGAGTAGGTCATAGATGTCGTATTCCTTATCACCTACTTCAATTATACCATAATCTGCGTATGTACCTACAATTGCATCTCGCTCGAAGTGCTCAGGTATTAACATTTTAATCTCATCTCCTGGACAGATATTAATTACCGGTGATGTTTCCGATGCATATTCCCAACTAAATGAACCCATTTTATTGTCTCCTTTCTATAATTCCGGAATATTGTCAATAGACGATACTTCCGCGCGTTCTTCTGGTGTCATTTCTAATGCATTTTCGTAAGTGATTTCTATTTCTTCTCCACCATTATTCCAGTCGTAGAAATATAGGATTAAATCATCACCTTTATACTGCTGCCAGCTCAGGTCATATTCATTAGCGTCCTCGACGATTTTTTCTGCAATTTCTTTATTTGTAGTCCAGACATAATAGTCTGACGTATGGAAGTAGTGACCTCCCATATCTCCATATCCTTGTTCGTTACCTTTGAGTAATCCTTCTGGCCAATAATCAACTCTATCGTTATCCATATAACTAGGCTCGACTTCGATGATTCCATCTATTGTTGGATGGTCGTTACTCATAATGTACAATTTAACCATTCGTAGTTCCTTTCTGTTTATTCTATTCTTATTATACCATAAACAAATAATTATTACAAATATATGACACGACTAGACATTCTCACCCCATTGTGCTATAATTATAGTATAAACTGAAAGGATGGACAAATGCAATTTAAGAAACGATACCTAGCCACATTATCGATTCCGTTAGTGTCTTTAGTCTTTGCCATGCAACCACTTGCCTATACAGGTACAGGTTCTAACGCAAAAGACCCTAACACATGGAATCAATCAGACCAAAACCAGGTCGCCACTTTTGGTCCTCAGAATATTGATTGGCGACAAGCTAGTTGTATGATTCAATCAGCAACTTTCCTAAAAGTAAAAACTGGTAGTGCACCTATCGGTTATGCCCCTTGGGATTTAAAGAAAGAACTAGACAGTTACAACGGTTACGCATCAAGTGGTTACCTTAGCTATAACAAAGTAGATTGGGGTAATGATTGGGTGATTGAGAAAAACGGTGAAGAGCACGGTATGATTGGAGCAACTTACCAAGATATATTCAAATACTATGAACAAGGGTATGTTATGGTTATCCGTGTAATATCTCCAGCAGGCCCACATATGATTGCTGTTGACTACATCGATGAACAAGGAAATATCTACATATTCGACTCAGGGTTTAAAGGTCAGAAGTTCTCAGACACATACTCTCCGTCATCTGTTACGGACGTAATGCTACTCAAATCTAAGTCGGGTAAAAAAGGTAAAGACCTACCGCGAGTAATAGGTAACCCAGCAGGGCAACAATTATACGCTCAAGTTGAAAAAGAAGGAACTTACGCCCTAACAGCTAAAGATGTTGAAAAAGCTAAGGCTCAAGAGAAAACTAAAGAGAATGAGAAAAAAGTAGCAGACGCCAAAAAAGCAGACGCTAGACTTAAAATGATTGCTCGTATTAAAGAGGCTAAACGTGAAGGTAACAAAGCGAAATTGACGTCAATCTTCAACGAAGTGCAAAACGACGAGTATAAAGATGAATACATCAAATTAATACAACAAAAAGACGCCTAGTAGGCGTCTTTTCTATATTCTTCGTCCAAAGACATCCATTTCTGGAAAGTCTTCATCTTCCAATACGTCTCTTGTTTTCTCTGCGACAATGCCTGGGTCTGAGTACATTTCCATCTCCGACATATACTGGTCGTAGTTATCGTCTGTCAAACTTTTGTAGTGGCGTTCTGTTTCCTGAGCCATTTCTCTAAACTCTTCCCGCACCTCATGTTGAGAACGAGCTATCTCAGGTGTCGCCTCAGTGAGCTTATATTCCTTATCTATACGACTCATCTCACGCACCGCAATCTCGTAGTCATGTCGCATACCCGACACATCCTGGTCTGTGTACTTGTTTTCTACAGTCCTATCTAATTCACGACGTAAGTATCGTCTTTGGTTACTATAGATACTATATTCGTCTACGTCATTCATTATCTTTGTGAGAGTATCACCCTCAAGTGTAGATGAGTATTCACCCTCGTCCACTTCAGCTTTGACAACACTACGTTCCTCTAAGTTTAGTGACAAGTAGTGTTTCGCAAACGCTCTCACATCTTCTAAATACTCGATATGTGATGCCGTCATTGGGTCTTGTGTCATTATAACACCACCTCATCATCCGCAAACGGGTTGTATATTTCATCTCCAAGCTCACCTACAGGTTCACACACTATCGGCGTATACTCTTTACCGTTTTCTTCATACGCCATTTTCGCAGCTTCTTCCATATCCTCTGCGTAAAACACATGCATGTGTTCTGGAGTTGTTTTGATATACATTGGAATTGGTAGGCCTGTGTGGTCACTAATGTCGTCTCCACCTTGAAGTACAAATGCGTATGCATCTATACGAGTACGTGTCTGGTCTTCTCGTTTCCATATTTCAGACGCTTCTACGTACACTTTATCTACTCCACCAAGCTCCATCCATTCACACTCAATTGATGTCAACCCTTTATTGTCTATTCTGAAGTATTCTTGTTTTTCGTGTTCCATATTGTTTCACATCGTAGCTTTGCTACGTCCTTTCTATTCATTTAATTCGCCATCAGCAAGTATTTGTTCACCTATTATCCAGTTTGTCTCATTCTCACTCCTTGCGCCTGTACGCGTAGTCATCTTAACCGACACTGCTGTTCGAGTAAGTCTCGAATCCATCATGTTCTCATAGTGACTTGGAGAATTCTTCCATCTTTCAAATAGTGTTTTTGCCACATATTGTTCACTAGTAATTTGGTATGGGTTGGACAATACCGAGTAAGCCTGTAAGTTTTCACCTAGTCCATACGGATAGTTCTTGACCTTATCTTTCAGTACCGTAACCCACTTAGTTCCATCAGGTCTCGTATGAGCTCTACCTTCATATCGTATATGACCATAGTCCGCCATCTCTTGCGCCCTTTCGTCCGCTGAACTTTGGAATTTTGGCTCATACACCAATGGTTTAATTTTATGAGCTTTTCTGTCAGCATTGACATAATTAACAAAGTACTTATTCACAAGTGCAATGTCCAGCATCTCACCTTGATTGAAGCTTTTAACTACATCATCACTTGCTCCCAACCACACTTGTCCATCTGACGCACCGTAAGATTCTTCCATACCATCTTGTGCTCGCTTGAAGCGTTCATCTTCAGACATACTGAGTATCTTCCTGTACGTTATGTTGAGATTTGGGACTTTCGTAATTATTCTATCGAATATTTTATCTCCAACCTTCAGGTCGACCACTGGTAGTTCTGATTTGTCGAACGGATTATTCAACCCTTTTTCCTCAACCGGTTTTGCCTCTTTTGGTGACTCTTGAGGTGATTCCTCTGGCACCTCTTTTGGCGCTTCTTCCGGTAACTCATCTGGCAATTCCTGAGGTAATTCACTCGGTAATTCACTAGGTAGCTCTTGTGGTGCTTCTTGTGGAAGTTCCTCTGGTAATTCGCTAGGTAATTCTTGAGGTAGTTCTTGTGGAAGTTCCTCCGGTAATTCACTAGGTAACTCTTGAGGTAGTTCTTGTGGTAACTCACTAGGTAATTCACTAGGTAGCTCCTGTGGTAACTCTTGTGGTAGTTCTTGTGGAAGTTCCTCTGGTAATTCACTTGGGAGTTCCTGAGGTAGCTCATCTGGCAATTCCTGTGGTAGTTCTTGTGGTAGTTCTTGTGGTAATTCTTCTGGTAACTCTCGTGGGTGTGGTAATTCTTCTGGTAACTCTCGTGGGAGTTCCTCAGGTGTTTCTCGCGGTAATTCACGAGGTAACTCTTGTGGAAGTTCCTGTGGTAACTCTTGAGGTGTTTCTTGCGGTAATTCCTCAGGTGTTTCTTGAGGTACCTCTTCAGGTAATTCACTTGGAAGCTCTTGAGGTAATTCTTGTGGAAGTTCCTCTGGTAAGTCACTAGGTGATTCGTCTGGTAACTCGTTCAGTGACTCATTTGGAAGTTCTTGAGGTATTTCGTCAGGTAATTCACCAGGCACTACTTCTCGGGCCTCATTCGGTACATCCTTAGGTAATTCTTTTGGTTGCACCTCAGCTAATTTGCTCGGGGTCTCCGTCGGCAACTCTTGCATTCGCTCATCAACCTCTTCAGGTAACTCCTCTGGTTGTTCTTCTACCTTATCATCCAACATAGTCCGCTCCCCAGTAGGTAAATCTATACCTATTTCGCTAGACAACGATTCCGGGTGTTCCTCACTCTCGGTTTCCTCTGAAATATTTGTTTCTGGTGGATTATGATACTCATCTATCATCCGGGAACCAATTTCACCGAGAAATGCTTGGCGCATTGACTCAGCAAATTGTTCCGAGTCTTGTTTTTCTTTCTGCTCATCGTCTTCGACACTCTTAACCTTATCCCCAAGTATCGTTGTAATATTTGCCACTACAGAGGTAGTTAGGAGTGCTCCGACCACGACGCTGATTGTTCTCTTTTTCACATATCTTCGCCTTTCTAATCATTACTTCCTTACGTCTATTATACCACACATACTCCTAAAAAGCAAGAAAACAAGGTCTAAACCTTGTTCTCATCTTCGTTATTTAATACGTCATCAATATCTACTTCATCAATATCCACCGACGCCTGTAAGCTATTAATCAGAGCTTCTCTCTCAAGCATTCGCTCATACATTATGTTCGCGTATGCCATCCAAACGTCAAATTGATTTTCTGGAATTCGAATCTCAACTTTCGGCTCTTCTTTTTTCTTCCTATTAGGAAATAGTTTCTTCTCACTCACACTAACAGATTTCGTATTTGTAAGAGACCTATCTATATCGTATGCCATTTGGTGAAACGAACTCTCCTTAATGACACCTTTCTCTTCTCGTCCTCGTGTACGCGCAAGTTTCGGATAATCTTCATAAACAACTAAATGCGCATGTAAATGCGTTGTGTCATGTTGTATTGCACCAACCATTTGAGCATCCCTATATCCCTCTAGGTCAACTAAACTCTGCACACCTTCCCTAATCGCATGTCTAAGTCTGACATCATCGTAATTGTACTGGTAGTCGCTTTTTTTACGTATCACAACATCAGGGTCAACAACGCCTTGTGAGACCAGGTATTCATGGTCAAAGGACACCACCATTTGTTGTATTGCTCTATTTCCTTCAAGAAATAAACCTTCAACATGGTCGGCTAACCTCAATACTTCGTCCCTATCAATCGCCGTTGCATTAAGTGTAAATCCTACACCATCACCTTGTACCGGAACCTTTAATCTATCAGGTACATAACTTGTTGACGCATCACATGCTGAGTCCCTAGATACGTAGTCAGAGATAAATCCTTTAACGGACTTACCTCTTGAACCACCAATATTGAATTGTGACTTGATTACGATATTTCTATCTCTACTCGCAATCATTACTCCCACCTCAACTTGTCTTGATTAACCGCCTTAAGCACCAACTTAATGTATCCTGATACAAATTCCTTTGGAATCGAATCAATCGGAATATCTTTGTGTCGCTGTGTGAAGTTATCAACCATAGCCTGATAAAGTTTATCAAGAACAACTCTATCCATCGCGTGATTGACCACACAGAAGTCGATTACTTCTTCGACGTTTTTGAATTTACTCTCATTATCCACAAGTGAATCTTTTGGATGTTTCCTTACTTCTACCTTTGGTTCCTCAACCTTTTTGATTACTGGTTTCGGTGCCACCTCAACAGGTTTAGCTTTTGACCCGTCTTTGAATTCTGGTCTATATGCTTTAACGTCCTGAGCGTCAGCATCATTGTATTCCGCTGACATTATCCTAGTAATTTGGAACGACAACTCCTCGGACAAATCAGGTACGGTCTTCATTGGGGGTAGTAAGTCACGAACCAAATGCTTCATAGCACCCGACTCTATTTTACGACCCTTAAACGAATCGTCCGTGAAGAATTTCTTCGTACACTCTAAGTCGAGTAGTCCGAATGAATCGTCGAATAGTTTTTCGACATCTGGAAACAGAACTAATCGTGGCACCTCACCTATATCACTTTTGTATGCAATTATTGTATGTTTCGACATCCCAATTAATGCAAAACCGCTAATATCCGGTGAGTCATGGTGTACTTCAAACCCATATATACCATCACCTTCGCGCAAATACGCTAATGCTTCATCACGTTGTAGTAGTCGAAATAGTGCAGCGGGTACCGATGGGTCTACTAATTTAATTTGGTCTATAGCTACCATGATTATTCACCTGGAATTTCAATACGCTCTGAAGGTTTGCTGTTTTGTGCGTTTTGTCTTGCTGTTTCTAATTGAGCACGAAGTTGGTCACGTTCTGATTTAAGTGAGTTATAGTCCTTGTTGATTGACTCAACTTTCTTATTAGCGTCCTCTAACTTCTTGTTGTACTCTTCGACAACACTTTTAGTCGCTCTCTCTAGTCCTTCTTGCACTTTCTTATCTACTTCTTGCTTGATTTGTTCATCTGATTTCTTATCAGCTTCAGCTTTGTCTTCAGCTTCACGTTTAGCTTTCTCATCAGCTTTTGTTTGCTCTTCTTGTTTAGCTTTGTCTTCAGCTTCTTTCTTAGCCTTATCTTCAGCTTCTTGTTTAGCTTTATCTTCGTCCATCTGCGCTTGGTCATCTTGTTTAGGCGACTCTACTTTCTGCGCTGGTTGTTCTTTTTTCTCAAGAACTCCTGATTGTGCTAACATTGTAGCACCGGCACCGAATATCATCGCTGCGATTACTGAATAAATCACTACGTTCTTGATACGTTTTTTTCTGGCTTTCGTGTGTTTATCCGCAAATGTCATCTCCGCAGGGTCTTCTTCCTTACTCCCGAATAGTCCTTTAAGTTTACTCTTTAATCCAGACTCTTCGTCGTCCTCATATTCACCTACGTCTTCACCAGCGTCATCAACAACCGACTCGTCTTCCTCAAAAGTACCTCTTGCCTCTAACCCTGGTTTGTCACTCTCAACCGCGTCCACGTCTGGTAATTGTGGTACTTCCTCAGGTGTTTCCGGTATATCTGGTGAGTCAACCGTTGGTTTCTTTTCTTCTTTAATCTTGTTGAAATCTAGTTTCATCGCGTCCTACCTTTCCTACATTATCTTTTTACCGACCACTGCCGATTTCGTAAACGACCCAACTGCACGTGAGTCCTTTGATACATCCCTATTATCTCCAAGTACGAAGTAGTGTTCTTCTGGTACTTTGATTTCCCAACTTTCGTTCTTGAATCGTTTTATGTTGTCCCCGTTTAGATATGGCTCTTCATACTCCTCGCCGTTTATGAATAAACGTCCTTTCTTGACTGTAACGGTATCTCCAGGCTTTCCTATCACTCGTTTAATAATGTTCTTCGTCTCTCCACCGTTCACTTCGCGTTCCTTGAGTACCACAATATCGAATCGTTCAATATTGTTTGACTTAGCGAGAAGTGCTATTTGACCACTATGTAGAGTCGGGTCCATCGACGGACCATCAACTCTCATAATTGTCATAAATATGTTGAATACGAATACCAACACCAAGATTATTGTCGTATAGACTATATAAGGAAACCATGTTTCCACATATCCTATTGTTGGTCTTGGTTTATATTCTACTTCTATACCTAAAGACTCACTCAGTCGTTTGTGACGTTCGTAGTCGTAATTTGTTTTCATATGTTATTCTTAAGCATCCTTAATTTTTTCTGGGTTAAGTGGTTTATCACTGTTTTCTTTGGCTTTCTCGTTATCTACTTGTTTCCCACCTGTTGGTGATGAAGCTTTCGCTGAGTCCAAAGGTATTAATTCACCTTTCATAACGGCTAGTTCCGCTTGGTCTGTTGCTGGAACATAGTTTCCGGCAAAGACTAGTATCTTACCGTCTTTATTTTTCATCTTCATAGTAAACTGGATAACGTTATCCGCCGAAGCTTTGTAGACCGCAATCGAGTCGTAATCTACTTCATATCCGCCGTCTAGAGCTACTCTGAAGTTAGATAGCATCGAGTAACCAGTTAGTGATAATCCACCGTCTTGATTGTTTTTGAATTTGTCTTTATCTTCTTTAAGTTTTTCAACCGACGCTTTGATACGTTTCGTTACAGCTTCTTTGTCTGCGTTTGTTCCGTAAACGTCAGGTTTTTCTAGTGTGTTTTTAGCCGCTTCTTCTTCACGACCCAATCCTTTTGACGCTGAGATTTCCTGTTCTTTCGACGGAGCTTGCTCCTTCGTCTCCTCCGACTTTTTTTTGACTTGCTCCTGCTTCGGTTCCTCTTGTTTTTGTTCTTCCTTCTTATCGTCTTTTGAGCAAGCACGAACACCCACCGCAAGTACTATGATAGCTAGGAGACCAGCGCCGATTTGTATGGCACGTTTTTTAAAACTAGATTCACCACGTGATTTTGAGCGAGGCTCATCTTCGTCTTCATCCTCATCTTCATCGTCATCGTAGTCATAATCATCTTCGTCGTAGTCATAATCATCTTCGTCGTAGTCATAATCGTCTTCATCGTCGAAATCTTCATCATAAAAATCGTCATCTTCATAGATGTCGTCTTCTTCCTCTTCTTCATAGCGTCGTTTCTTTGGCGCTTGTTTTCGAGGTGCTTGTTTTCGTTTTGGCTTCGCTTTCGAGCGAGCCTTGTTTAGGTTCACTTTAACCATCAATCTTCCTCATTTCATTTTATTCTTTCGTTATATATTATAATTATACCACAACCGAGTGCGAAAGTCTAGTCCTAGTTGGATTTTTTTACGAAAAAGTAGCGGGGTTATTCCCCGCCACCTCTTTTGTGCAATTTCATCATTCGTTCACGAAGAACTTGTTTGTATTCTTCGCTAAGCTCAATACGTTTCCGTGGACGTCTGCTGAATGTAAACCCGTTTGTGAGTTCACCTTCAACAGCAACCACAACACCATCGTGCTCAATCTTGCGCGTTATCTCTACACCGTCTGACTGAAGGTATTTACGAACATCTGGAGCATAGTTGCTGTAGAATGTTGTTTTACCTGTTAGCACGTCGTAGTGTATTATCGTTTCTTGTTCGTTCTTCTTGTACATCTTAATCCGTAAAGTTAAACTTATCTAATATTACCCAAATACCTTTGATTATTATTCAAATAAGTAACTTTTCCTTTCTTATTATTTCAAATAAATAGCGTTACGGTTACTATATATTAAGTTTTGAAGTTAGAACTATTTCTAGTCAATAATTATAACCAAAACCACTAATGTTTAAATCCTTGATTTCACATGACTTCGTATCTAGTCTACATCATGTATCATAGGTCTAAGTATTATTAGTCTAAGTTATAAAACCGTCTAGCTATAACGTAACTTGCTCCACTATGTATGTTTAACTTCATATCATAACAATATTTATTTGATGCTATTTTTGATGTGTTGTATGGAGTGACTAATGATAAACCAACACCTAATTTATCACATTTTGTTTGTAAGAAGTTCCTGAATCTACCAATCTTTAAGGTATTAATCATTCGGTTGTAGTGTTTTCGTTCAGTCTTTTCTTTTTTGTTTTTGTTTAGAGATTTCAAATCTTCTATAACAATGTCTTTTCCAGACTTTATTGCTAAATTGACTAAGTCTTTTACCAAATGGTGCATAGAGTTCTTAGTCACACCGGATTTTCCTTTGTGTATGTAATGAAATCGATTAACATTTAGTAATTTACCCGTCTCGTCTATTTCACTAACTACTATAAATCCTTTATTGAAATCTACACCAAGTACACCATTAGAACTTCTAGTTTTAGGTTCTGATTCAGTTCGATACATAATCTGTAAGTATAACAAGTCATTCTTTCTGATTATTCTGAATGAGAGTGGATTTGATTTGGGATTGTTCAGTGTCTTGAGTATTTCTCTTTTAGCGATATTATCTTTTACAATAAACCCACCGTAGATGTATTTCGAGTCTTTAATACATTGGTTTTCTACTCTGATTTTATAAGTGAATTTATTATACTTCTTGTCATAGAATAATTTAAACTGTTGATTACCTAAGTGTTCATTCTTGTCACCAACATAAACAATTTGATTATCCCTTTTCTCTAAGAATTTGGACTTATCACTTTTAAGTAGCTTCTTAGTACCGAACGTTAACATAGGTTTGACTCCGTTGCTGTAACGTTGAGTGAGTTTGTTCTTTTTCATTTCAAGCCAGAACAGTTTTGTTTTAAGATTCTTAATCCTGTTTTTCTTAGTTTTTGGATTGTTCAAAATTGTTTTTGTTTTAATTATTTTAGCGTTTACTTTCTTGATTTTATCAGCATATGTGGAGTGTACATACTCACCTGATGCTGATGAAAGCTTGAATAGATTCTGAGCCGTCGTTACAACGGCTTTAGCGAATCTATTTGTTAGGTTGTACTCTTGTTTTAACCTTGTTCTGTATTGACTAAGATTCTCACCATTTAATCCGTGTTTTAAATGGTGTATTGTTCTACGTACTAAGAAAGTAAAGAGGGGCGATATTTCTTTGAAATATTCATATAACTGCTTATTTTTATCTTTATATAATAGACAGTTAGTTACTAGTGTTACCTGTGTCATATCTCTAATCCTTTCTTTAGTTCTTTTATTCTATTATACCATAGAACTTACTTCTTGTAATACTTATGGTTAATTTTGATTAATTATTTAATGCTGTTCTGAGCCTTTCTACCCTACCGCTTTAGCATCTTCTACTATTGAGTACCCTTGTGTTTCAGGGTCGTAGAATTTCCATTTCGCAGCGTCTGATGAGCTAACCATACGATAGTTCCATGTGAATGTTTGTCCTACCGCAGCACCAGATTTTCCAGCGTAGTTTTGTTCGATAATTAGTATCGACCCGTCTTCAAATACGTGAGATACAATACCAGTGTGTCCATATTCACTACCTTCAGCATTTGAGAAGATTGAACCCGCTTTTGGTTCATTAGACACATCACCACCGAATGTCGCAGCCCAGTTGTCTGCTACATTGACTCCATTACCACGTGCTTGTTTAGGGTGTTTACCGTCTTTTTCCCATAGCTTGTAAGCTAGAGACGCTGTTAAGTCTGTACATTGGTTACCAACATACGCTAGACATTCCCAACCATCTTTAGATGAGAATTTCATTCCAAGTGACTCAGGGTCTAACGCATAAGGTTTAAGTCCATCTGGTAGACTCTCTTTTGTCCACGCACCCACTGATGGGTCTGCCTTACCATCTTTGTGTTTGTACCATCCCTTACCGCCACCTTTAGATTTGGTGTTCTTACAACGTGTCTTAGAGTCTTCAGCACTCTCACCACTACTAGATGAGCTACTTCCACCACTTGATTTCCCGAAGTTTTCGTTAAACTTAGCTTCATCGAATTTGATGTTATCTTTGTTGAATACTTCGTTGGCTTTTTGCCCGTCCTTGATTTTCTTATCTTTTGGAATATATCTAGGGTCACCTTTCTCATAGGCGTTCCACGCTAATGTTGCATCAGCAATATCTGTTTGCTTAGCAAACTGTTCTAACGATTGGTTTTTCCCAGATAGGTCATGACCAGGGTTCCAGTCCGACGGAAGTGACTTAACAACGAATGCTGTCATTTTGTCTATATCTTCCCATGCAGGGTCAGACAATGGTGCATATTTTGTGTACGGTGTAAACTGATAGATACCTCCACCACCTACACTGTATCCTTGTCCTGATACTAATGGTACAGCACCGAATTTCAGTGACGACTCTTCCAATACGTTTGAGTGTCTACCTTCAGCACGCCCTACCATGTAGAATCCACCTTCTGACTCAACCCATCCAACTATACCTGCTGCCGCAGTACCTGATAGACCTTTAGATGTCCACGACTCAAATGTTTTCTTCGCATTTGTATGAGCTCTGGTTCCCTCTTTAGTCCAGTCTGACTCAGAGGCATTACCAGACGCTACCGAGTCCGATGTCGATTTCTCTCCTTCATCCGCACTCTTACAGTCTATTAGGATGATATTTCCTTCAGCACTTAGGGTATCGTTTTTACTCTGGTTACCTATTCTATTCCTATTTCCGTGATAAGTGTCACGAGTCAGGTCACCACCCATATTACCCATACCTTTAAGTGCGTCCGCACTATTGTATAGGATTACTCCAATTAGTATTCCGCAAACCCAACCTATCGGGTTTGATATTATAAACATCACAAACCGGACTGCTCGCCCAGCCATTTGAGCCATCTTCTTTGCTTTGGCGAGTGACTGTTGAGCTTTATCCATCGCCTTGTAGACTTTGGTGTTCTTAACCGCTTTGGATGCTTTATTCTTCGCTGCTTGCTTAGCCTTATCCTTGGCCATACTTCCTAGCTTGCGCAATCTGCTCACTAACAATTTCTCCTCTCTTAATATCGTCTACCCATATAGCCTCTCCGACTACGAATGTTTTCAGGTCTCGACTACCAGCTTTAAGAGCATCAGCAACTTGACTTGCAAACTTGTTACCTGTCCAATCATTCGGAACGAATATTCCGTGATTTCTAACAGTAATACCTGTTTGTTGAGCGACTTGACTAAGCCAAGACTCGACTTTTTCTATTGGGTGACATTCTTTATGTTCTACTTTTCCGCTCCAAGGGTCTAACACCCCTTCGGTTGCGAATCGTGGTTTCCCTCCGATATAAACTATTAGTGGCACTTCGTCAGGTTCTTCGGCTAAGTAGTTTGCAACATGCTGAATAATGATATTCTTCATGTTACGCTTAACGTCCCTAGCTCCCCCACTCTCTACATCATTACTTGTATGGTCTTCAACCACATACGGAAGTATGTCGGGTGATGTTAACACTCGTCTATGTTGTGTTTCCATTATTGCAATATTCGTATCAAGTTCACGTTTTGCGATACGTTTAAGTGTGTATGGTGATAATCCCATAAATGGTACAATAACGTCGATACGTCCAAGCACGGCTTGTTCGAATCTGTCATCTTCTCTAAGTGCATTATAGATTAAGCTCACGTCCACTGTTTGGCCATCAATCCTACCATCCGCATCTTTTCGTGCGTGTTTTTGTAAGTGCTGATAGATATCCGAACCAACGTTAGTTGTGATGAAAATTATTGTCCCCGCAAATGATATTACGTTATTCGAGTTAGTTGCTGACGTCAATCTCGCATCGTCAAGTACTTGTAGTAACGTATTAATCGCTTGCCTTGAGCTTTTCTCAATCTCATCTATTAGGATAACTCCGTTTGGTGCTGACCAACCAGCATGAGCTAATTCGTCCGCAAATCTCACTGAGTCTTCTGCACGTGGATATCTCGACATATCAAAACGTTTGAGTGGAACTTTAAGTGTTTCGGCTACAACCTTAACTAGCTCTGTTTTACCAGTCCCTGTAGGCCCTGTCATAAGTATTGATACTTTTGGACGTGTCGGGTCATTAAACCCCGCCATCATCATCTTGAACCGGTTCATGACCGTTGATATTGCAAACTCCTGGTCAAAGATTCGTGTACGCAGTGCTTCCTCAAGCTCTTTTGCCGATACTCTATTGTCGATATCCACCCCATACGTTCTTCTGATTACTTTGTTAAGTATTGGACGTGACAATACCTTATCTCCTGGAATATTCAGGTCTTCGCACGTGCTATATTCACGTATCAATTGCCCATCTTCCATATACTCGTTCTTAACGATATTACCTATCATATTATTCAGTATATCGATTGACGCACGTGGTTGTGCGTTCGATATCAGCAACTGTTTTGAGGTATCGTATATATCGTTATAGATGTTCTCCTCAGCCAGGTCGTGAACATTATATAGTTTCGCCCTTGACTCGAGTATTTGCATTACCGCTTCACGTGTCAGTTCTGGAATTGTAAATCTTAGCAACCTTTGGTCTAAAGCTCTGTTTGGCGCAATCCATTCCTCATATTCTTCGAATGTTGTTGCTCCCACAACCCTAAATCCGTTGTATGCTGATTTCTCAAGGATTGGTTTTAAAGCCTCTACTGATGCTTTTGATACCATCGCTATCCTATGGAACTCGTCAATGAATAATATTAGAATAATATTAAACCTGCGAGTATATTGACTTGCTTCATCTACTAAGTCCTGTAAGCCATTTGCCATCTCGATGTCTTTATCACTATTATTATCAACGATGAGTCGCTCCGTATTGACTGATAATACCAAGTACTGTGTTGAGTCTGGGTGATACGCCAGACCTTGCATGATTGCTGTTTTACCTGTACCAGCTTCCCCTAGTAATGCAACGTTAGCTTTCTCTGGGTTTCTAAGAGCTTCTCTAAGTTCACCCATGTCCCTACCAAGTATCGGTGCTGACGGGCGACCTAGAGGTATTGCTGCGCGTTGTAATGCTGGGTATTCATGAACGTTCGCATAATACGTAGCGATGTTATCGTCTATTATTTGATTGTAATCTCTCGTATCCCTCATTTTACATAAAATCATCGATAAGTGTGTTTGTCACCACTACTTCACCGATTCCCTCTCTTAAGTTTTCTGCAACCTTACTTCGTCTAGTTGATTTAACCTCAGGTTTTGTTTCAACATTCTCAGGTTCAACCTTTGTTTCGACTTTCGTCTCAACCGTCTTAGCTTCAACAACAGGCTTGACCTCCACTTTCGGCTTAGGTTTAGTCACCTTTGGTTTCGCTTCTGGTTCAACCACAGTCTTAACCTCAGGTTCAACCTCAGTCTCAATAACCTTTGGTTTGACTTGAGTGTCGAAGTTGTCTTCACCGAATAGTTGTCTACGTATCAGCCCAATTTGACCGATAAACCCAAGTAGTGTAGACTCACTTCTTAGAACCATATCCATAATGGTTGCAACCATAAATCTACCACTTCCGACACCTTGTGCGAATCTTTTTTGTTCCTCGTTCAAGTTGACGTATATTTTAACCAGAGCATCTTTACGCTCATACGTCCCCCCGATTTGTGAATCTATAAGACTCACAACCTCAAGAGGTGTTAGATTTAAGTCTTCTGACATCTTAATCATTGAATTAATAATTTGTCTGATAAGCATTGACGTGCCTTCTTCAGGCTTCACATCATTGAACTTACCATATTGTTTTGTGTATCTGTAAGTTGGCACTATTCTTACCTACACGCTTTCGCGTCCTTTCGTCATATTCTACTTCTATTATACCACAAAAAAAGAAAAAGGTGAAGTATTTCGTCACCTTTTCCCTTAATTTTATTACAGTAGAGACTTGATTATATCAGCTACGCTTGGTGCTAACTTGAGTTCCGCTCCCGGTAACTCTAATTTAGAACCTTTGCGTCCATCAACTTTCTCTTCCTCTTTAGTTTCTGAACCTGGTAATTCAACTTTCTCTCCAGTTTTTCCTGGTGTGAATTCAGCTCTTGGTGTTTCTGATACTACTGTTTTTGGAGTATCTACTTGTTCACCAGCTTTTCCTGGTTCAACTTCCGCTTTCGGAGTATCTACTTGTTCACCAGCTTTTCCTGGTTCTACTTCAACTTTAGGTACAACTACTGTTTCACCAGCTTGCCCTAAGTCTACGATTGCTGTGAATTTATCACCTTCAGCTTTGATATCTTTAATTCTTTCACCAGCATATCCGTAATCAGCTAATGCTTTACGCACGTCACTTTCAGATTTAAGTGTGTAGAATTCATATTTGCTGAAACGCTCTGGTTGAGATTTCTTGATTTTCTCAATGTTCTCTTCGTTCACAGTCGCTTCTTTCGAACCATTAACTGCTTTAATGTTTGCATTATATTTAACTACGAAGTGACCTTTATCATCAAGTGTAATCGACTTAATAGATGCCGGTGCCACACCGTGGTTTACTGCATAGTTGAATGCTAATGTATCAGTCACAACGTCCTCAACATAGATTGTGATAGTTGATAACTCTTCTTTAACTTTCTCAGCTACTTCGTTGATACGTTTTTCTTGTGTATCTTGGATTTTACTGATTACGCTAAGAGCATCTGAGTGTAGGTTCACGATTTGGTCGTGTTTTTCTACCACACCTTCAACTTTGTCTACACGTGTTGTTAAGTTCTTGATTGATAGTGAGTTCTTAGCTACTTCGTCAGCTAGTGATGTTCTGTTAGCTTCTAACTCTTTACGTACGTTCGCTAGGTTTTCTAGCACTTCTTTATTTTTGTTGTTGACGTTTTCTTCCACTTTAGTCACTTCTTTTTCAAGTTGTGTTTTTCCAGTGTTTGTCTTAGTCTCATTTGAACCGAATGAAGTTCCGTTGATAACTTCTTCAACAATGTTTGTCACACCTTGCACGTCTTTAACACGTTTAACTTGGAAGAATGTATCCACTGAGAATTTAGTCTTAGTGAAATCGATTTGTGCTAGGAAATCAGCATCGAAATCTAATTCAACTTTTGTAACACGCGTGTCTGCAGCGTCCACTAATCCTGGAGCTGAGTTCTCATCTACCGATACGTTACGTGCGATTTTTTGTGTTGTGAACTTAGTAATGTCTGAGTTAGCCGGCATAATACCTTTGTTCGCTTTATAGCGGTTGTATAATGCTGAACCTTCTTTGAATTGAATATCTAAGTTCGTTTCTGTGTAATACACACCATCGTATTGGTCAGCTTCATGGAATGTGTCCTTAACTGTGTAAGAATCCATTGTGAAGTCGTGAATTTCTTTACCGTCTAACACTGAACTTTTAGCTCTGTATTGGAAGTAAGTACCTTTCTCGATTGTCGCTGTTGGATTGTTCTTAAGGTCCATTGATGTTAAGTCACTTACAGCTACAACCGCATCTTTACGAGGGTCTGTAATAGGTGTACGGTTTACTACTTCGTTTGTTTTGTAAACATTTCCGAAGTCACTTTGGTAAGCTACGTTTTTATACTCTTGCCCACCGTAAGTTCCACCTTGTTCTTCAGGTGTGTTGTCAATAACTTTAGCTTTCATTGGTAGTAACACTTCTAGGTTAACACCTTTTTCCACGTATTCTTTGTACCATGGGTGGTCAAATCCAGTAATTCCAACTTTGATTGCTGAACCTTTCTCCTCAATACCTTCAATTGAGTCTACTTTAGCCCATGTTAATCCTTCAATTTTCTTACCTGTCGCATCTACAAATGAACCATCATCTTCACCTGTTGCGATAACTTCGCCATTATGTTTGATAGTTGGGTTTCCAGCCATCTCTAACACGTCAAATGGTGCATAGTCAGCGATGAATAGTCCTTTTTCTTGCATTTTCTTATCAACGTTCACACCTTTGTATTGGTCAAAGTCCCAAGAGATGTGATAGTTATTTGTAGTTCCAAACCACACAGTCTTACCATCAATAACTACCCCTTTAGTGTCCTTATTGTGTTTTTCTGGTGTTGCAGCATTTGTTTGAATCACGATATCTTTCGCATTTGTTGCGTATTCATCGTTAATCATTGTTGTTGATTTAACAACGTATTGTTTGTCGTCTTCCGTTGCTTTAAGGAAGATTCCTGGTGTTGTGTAGTGCCATTCTCCAGCTACAGTTCCAGAGATTACTCCGTTACGAACATTTTGTTTGTTGTTAACTTGAAGTAAATATCTGTTTGTTGCTTCGTATCTAGCTACTCTACGTTCTTTATCGTATGAGAATTTCCACTCATCTGTAGATTTACTAAGAGTTTCGTCTAGTTCAACACCTTCTGGAAGTGTGAACTCTGTGATGATGTTGTGGATTTTGTCAAATCTACCATCTGGTAGAGGTTCGTTTTCACCAACTACACCTACAGTTTGGTTCTTAAGTGCTTGATACACTTTAGTTCCGTCTTCTTTAGTCTCTTTAGTAGTTACTACTTCAGTATCGGCGTTAACCACTCCGTTTTTCGATACAGGAGTACTTCTGATGTCGAAGTATTTGTACTCTAAAGTTGGTTTTTCAACAGGTTCAACCGGAGCTGGTGTCCATGTTGGAATCTCAACTGGTTTACCAACTTCAGTAACTAACGCATCATCCACTACGATATCGTATAGTGTGAAAGTTGGTTTTTGAGACTCTTCAATTGTTCCTGACGCTGAATTTAATCCACGAATATACGTTTGTAGGTCGTTATATGCTTTGTCAATTTTCTCCATATAACTTGCTGTGTCACCAACGTTTGATACTCTTACTGTTTCACGTTGTAATTTAATGTTTCCAGCATCCGCTTGTGATTGGAAACTTGTGTAAGCATTTTGGTGTGTATTGAAATCAGCAATTTCGTTTTTCACTGAACGGTATTTACGTCCAACTTCTAGTGACGCTTTAATGCTTGATACTGATTTGTCGTACTCAGCTTTACTATATTCTTTCGAAGTGGCAGTTGCTGTTTGACCGTATACCGCTAAGTTACTACGTAAAGCACTCATCACTCCGTTAGCGTTTTCCACGTCTTGTTTGTTTTGTTTAGCTTTTTGTTCAGCTTCAGCGTTTCCAGCTTGAGCTTTTTGAGCTTCAGCTTCGATTTTTGCAGCTTGTGATTTGTAATATTCTTTTGCTTTAGCGATGTTTTCAGCAGTTTTGTTCGCATCTCCTGTCAACACTTCTGTTTCAGTACGAACTACTTTAATCCCAGCACTTTGTGCGTGTGATACTGCTTCATCTAAATTTGAATGGTCTACTGATACATCGAGATGTCCTGTTGTCTCTGTATCCGCACTAGCTTGTTGGATACCAAATAAAGATGTAAGACCCATCCCCATTGTTGTTCCACCAATGACCATAGATTTCTTGATAATTGCCATGTATTAATTCTCACTTTCTTATATAATCTTCTACTGTCGTAGATATAACTCTGATTAACTTTATTATATCATAGGGCTAAACGTTTGTCAAGACTTCACCAGAAATTCTACACCTTATTTGTCCTGACAAAAGAAAGACGCACTAGTCGCCTAGTGCATCTTTCGCTAATCTATTATTCTGATTTTTTACGACGTCCCATTGCGAACAGTCCAGCGATAATTGCTGCAAGTCCAGCCAGAGCTCCTACACCAGCAGTGTCTCCTGTATCAGGAAGTTTCTTAGATGGTGTTGACGCTTTAGGTGTCTCTTTAGCAGGTGTTGCTTTTTTGTCTGGAGCGTAAACGTAGTACATTTGTTTACCGTCTTTAGATTTACGAGTGTCTTTAAGTTTGTAGTCTTTGAACTCTTTTTGTTTACCGAATTCTTTACCAACTTCGTCGTCACTTAAACGTACTCCATTTTCATCTACCCAGTGAGTGATTAATTTAGACTCTTCAGCGTAAACGTTTGTCACGTTACCGTCTTTGTCTTTATCAACTCGTACTAATTGGTATCCATCGATATCTGACTTACCGTCTTCGTCTGGGAATGAACCTTCTACTTTGTTTTTAAGCACTTTACCAGTTTCGTGTTCAACCCATACAGTTGTAACTTTCTTAGGTTCTTGTGCTTTTTCGTAGATGTTTGTTACGTTACCGTCTTGGTCTTTTTCCACAGCTACAATGTTGTAACCTTTGATATCTGACTCACCGTCATTATCTGGGAATGTACCTTTAGTAGTTTCTTTAAGTTCTTTGTTAGTACCTCTTTCAATCCAACGTGTTGTAGGTTCTTTGATTTTCTCGTAAACGTTCTTAACGTTTCCGTCTTTATCAGTTGTAGTTGTAACTAATCTATATCCATCGATATCTGATTTACCATCGTTATCTGGGAATGAACCTTCAGTTTTCTCTTTAAGCACTTTGTTAGTGTCTTTTTCTACCCATTCAGTTGAAGGGATTTTTTTGTACACGTTAGTTGTGTTACCTTTCTCATCAGTAACTGTACGTACTAATTTGTATCCTGGAACGTCTGATTTACCGTCGTTATCAGGGTGTGTACCGTCTTGAGTTTCTTTCAGTTGTTTGTTAGTTCCGTCTTCAACCCATTTAGTTACTACTTTAGTTTTTGGTTTTTCAGGCTCTACTTGTGGAGCATCTTTTTTATAGATGTTAATTGTGTCTCCAACTTTGAATGCCGAACCTGCAAATTTACCTTTGTCAGCTAAGTCAGCTTCAGTTACTGTGTAAACTTTAATTACTTTGTAACCTTCAATGTCTGATTTACCATCAGTATCAGGTAATGTTTGCCCTACAGCTTTCTCTTTAAGAGTATTACCTTCTTCATCGAACCAGTAAGTATCAGGTTTGATTACGTCTTTTTTGTATTTGTTTACTACTTTAACGTTTCCATCACTGTCTTTCTCAGTTTTTGTTTCGATTAAAGTGTAACCTTTAATGTCTGATTTACCGTCGTTATCTGGGAATTCCCCGTTTTTATCTTCTTGTAATTTGTTACCTTGTTCGTCTACCCACGAAGTGATAGCTTTAGGTTCTTTTTTCTTACTGTAGTAGTGAGTACGTACTCCGTTTTCTGTTTTCTCGTGAGTGTAAGTGTATCCGTTGAAGTCTTTCTTACCTTTGTACTCTTTACCAGTTTCTGGGTCAGTTAAGTCTTTACCACTTTCGTCTACCCAACGTGTTTTAACGTCTTTTTGTTCAGGTGTATTTTGGTTAGTATTACCACCATCACTATTGTCAACACGTCCAGTAATTACTGCTGATTCAAAGAATGCTACCGCAGCTTCTGTTGAGTTAGTTTGGTTAAGGATTGTTTTACGGATTTCCGCAGCACCTTTAGCGTACATTCCTTCGTAAGCATCTAATACAGGTTTAAGTTCGTTGTACTCACTTAATTTTGCGATATCGGCATTTGGAGCATTAACTTTTGCTTTATAGTCTTCAAATGCTTTTTTGAATCCGTCAGATACACCTGGTACGTAGCTATCTAAAGCTTTCATTACGTCACCAGTTGTTTTAACTGAACCAAATTTCTCTTGTACTAATTTAGAAGCTTCTGGTGATTTGTCTTTCGCAAATCCTACAGCGATTGTATTAATCGGTTGCTCTAAATTCTCTACCGTATATTCAGCTCCAGCTTGTGTTGTAATTTTAGTTCCACCTAATGTGTTATACCAGTTGATTAATTTAACGATTGTAGCTCTAGCTGTCGCACTTGTGTTAGCGTCTGAGCTTAACGCATCTGTTAATAATCTGTTCATTTTAGCACCATCAGCTAATTCTGGAACAGCTTTAACTGCTGATTTGTATAATTCAGCGTCTGAACCAAGTGAGCGAATAGCTCCAGATAACGCAGCAGCGTTAACTCCTGATGGTCTATCGAACATTACTGGAAACGGTGCTGTTGTAGCTTGTTTCGTTAAGTCGTATCCTTCTGCAGTTTGGTTAGTTGTCTCAGCTAATGCTGTTTGACTAACGTATTGAACAGCTAAAGTACTCACTGTACTAATGCTCATTAATCCTGCAAGGGCCTTCGATGTTGATTTTCTAAGTTGCATATTTGTCCTAATCCTCTTTCTTAAATTTGTAGGGTTCATCCCTCATTAGTTTAATTATATCACACTCATCGTACAAATGCAAGTGTTCGTCCTAATTTATTTGCGAAATTAGTTCCATCCGTGCTTGCTCGCTTTGAGAGTAATCTTGTTTAAGTTGTTCGTTCTCTTGTTGTAGTAACATATACTTGGCTCCGAACTCTCGCACTAGTTTATCGAACTTTTGTTTAAGAGCTTCGTAATCAGCTTCCGTTTTCGCAAGTTTCTCTTGTGTTTCACCAAGTTCTTGCCTTACGTCTGTAAGTATTCTATGTTGTGCATGCCCGTGTTCTGATACACCTTTAAGTATTTGGTTAAAGTCAACAAAGACTTTCTCTACGTCATGTGCTTTGTAGTACTTACCTTTAACGACCGGAATACCAACTTGCTTTTGATATATATCGTTGTATGAGATTTTCGACCCAGCTACTAATAATTGGTTTTGTTCAAATGTTAATTCGCTAGGTGTTGTGTTTGCTTGTGTTTGTAATACCATCTTAACCTGCTTTCCTTTTATTCTTCGTCGCTAGTAGACTCAGCTTCAAACTCCTGTATGAATTCTTTACCGATAGTCTCCAGGAACTCTGTGTAGTCATCGTAGTACTCTGCTGATTTTTGGATAACAAAGTCAGACTTCTCTTTAGCGACCTTATATTGTTGTATTTGTGAAGACATCGCTCTGATTCGCTCGTCTTGGTCTTTGATGTGAGCTAGTTGGTCTCGTGTTTGTTCTTCCAACTTATCTTTACGGTCTACTACAATTTTAAGTTGCTCGTTCAGTCCGTGAATTTTGTCTTTGTATCCAGATTTCACTTTATCGAAATTAATTGCTCGTTCTTCGTGAGCTTTTGTGATGTTTTGAATTTGTATTTCAAATGCCGACTCTACTTTTCTAAGGCGTTCCACTTCTGCTTTTAGTGAAGTGATTAGCTCATTGTCGTTTGACTTGTATTCCGCTAGTTCCTTATCTTTAAGTTCAAGTGCTGATTCGTAATGTTCTTGTAGCTCGCTTACGTGAATAGTGTGAGTTTCTTCTATTTGTTGTAGTTCTTCACCATGTTTTGCGTTAAGGTGATTAATCACACCTTCAAGTTCGGCTACTTTCGCTCTGATTTCTTCAACTTCAGACATTGCTCTGCGAGCTGTTGCTAGTTCTACTTTGAGCTTGTTGATTATTTGTTGTTTATCTTCAACTTTCTTCGTAAGTGACGCACGCTTTTTCTCAACTAACTCTTTGTAGCAAGCTTCGTCCACCACGATATTGTCTCGTGTTCGCACTTCTAATTCACGCTCTAGTAGTTTATCACACTCTTCAATTGTTGTGATTTTGTTGAACTCATTTACGTCTACTAGGTATCCTTTCTCACCAATGTTAATTAGTTTCATTCGCTTTGTCACCTCCGTATAGACCGATAAGTGCACTTACTGATTCGTTCAGCTTGATTAGTAGTTCACGAATTTCTTCATTATTAGGACTCGCTACTACCTGTTTTGTTTCCACTTCTTTGTTGTCTAATTCCACTACGGCGTTAAACTCCATTCGTTTTACCTGCTTTCCTGATTTATTACTGTTGTCGTGCTTATTTTTGTTGGCGTCTTCATGTCAACCGTTGGTTCAGTACTATTGTCCCTCATTAAGAAGTAACCGAGTATTGACACCATTACTAGCAAGCAACCGACGAATATTATCACATATTCTTTGTAGATTGGTTTTTCCATATTATAATTATACCACACCTTTGCGCAAAATGCAAGGGATGTGGTATGTTTTCCTTTCTAATTTATCCCGTCTATATGTATTACGAATTCATCTTCGATTTCTCTCATAAAGTCGAGCATGAGTCTAGACATATAGTCCTCAGGTTTCACTTCCATTTTTGAAATACCAGTCATTCGTGCCGTTCTCATAGCCCCTTCTGAGTACTCTCTAATCATCTGAATCACTTCATTTGTGAGATGTTGGATGTGACTATAGAGAATTTGTTGCAAGTCAGCAAACGGAATGTGTTGAATCTCACCAATACGTGAACGCACCCTATATTTTGTACGTTCTTTTTCTGGGAGCGTGAGTTTCGCCACTAACTCTCTTATCTCAACTTCACTTTGCGTTTCAATAGACTCTTTAAGTACTTGCCTGTATTCATCAAGTTTCGCTACCGTTGCAACTTGTATTAAGTCCGTAATTGACGACATCTTATACTCTTGTACACGCTGACTACTATGGCTTGACTCACTCCATTTAAGTGCTTCATCTATCTCACCGACAACCTCGTCATAATAACTTGCCTGAGCGTCCATAAGGATATCCCCATTATAAACATTTGCGATGTATTGCCTATGTTCGCGCTCATAATCTCTTATTTTCTTAAGTTGACTCTCAAATAGTCCCATATCTTCAAGCTCTGGTACACAAAGCATTCGGTGATACTTTCCTGGCTCACCTTGTCTTGCTGCACGACCTGCAAATTGTCTTTCAACTCGCGAATTCGGTCTAGCACCAACTTGTAGTACCACAAGTCCACGTTGAAGTTGTGTATCCTCTACCTTAATATCCGTACCACGACCCATAATATCAGTTGTTACTACTACTGATTTTGGTCGCCCTGCACGTTCAACTATCACTTCCTCATTTTTGTCTGTTGACACTAAGAGGTGGTGTTTCACCGTGTGTGATTTCAGAATGTCTGAGACCATACGTGCTACATTGTCTGATGGGCACCCGATAAGTACTGGGTTCTTACACGCTTGGTAGTACTCTACTTTTCTCACAACATCCGCCATTAAGTGATGATGTGTCACATACAAGTTTGTGTACTGCTTAAGTTGGTTTGGGAATCTATCAGGTATCACTACAACTCCTGTCTCATAGATATCATAGAATTCTTTATAGGAAGCACCGAGTGTCCCTGTCACACCAGCAATATTTTCAAATAGTCCGAAGAGTATCTGATACGTTATTTGGATTGAACTCTCATTCCCACTACCTGTGAATACACCTTCTTTAATTTCAACAAACGCATGCATATTGTCTGATAATGTTCGCCCGTGACTAAGTCGCCCTGTAGCCTTATCTATCAGAACCACTCTACTCCCACTATCAGGGTCAGGCTCAGGCATCACAACATAGTCTTCGAATGCTTTGTGTTTATAAATCGCGTCACACGCCCCTTGTATTATATGAATGAATTTCTCATTCGCAAATAATGAGTCATCAACTCCAAAAAGCTCTTGGATTTCATCCCAAGCTTTCTCACCGATAATAAGTCCACCGCGAGGGTCTTCTTCGTCACGTTCCATATAGCGTAGTGTTTTAAGTTTTTCTACTATATCTTTCGTCTCGTATCTGCGACCCTTGTGTTCCACATATGTGAGCTCATCCGTTGTATCAACACTTTTTGCGATAATAAGTGGATTTCTAGCATCATCCATTAGGATTTCATCCACCTCATCAATAATTGCTGAGTGTAATGGACGCTCTATAATTTTAACATCCTCACCAATACCTGTCGCTAGATTGGAATTGAGGTATGCAAACCCTAAAGTGCTATTTGTACTATATGTAATATCACAAGCAAATGCTTGTTGTTGTTCGCGCGGACTTGCATCTGTATTTGTGTACGCATTTGTAATACCAAAGAAGTCATAGACCGGTTTTGTTTCCTTCCAGTCACGCTCACTTAGGTATTCGTTAACTGTCAACACGTTACAACCCTTCCCTGTCATACCATAAGCTACTACAGGTAGTATCAGTGTGATTGTCTTACCCGAACCTGTCGACATTTGTATCATCTTTCTCTCAAGTGCCGCGAGTCCCCCGAGTACCTGCACATCGTATTGGAACTTCCCAAGAAGTCTAAAAGTAACCTCACGCGCCATCGCGTAAAGTCTTACGATATGTTCTTTGTTCTTAATATTGAAATGGGGACGTAATCTCTCGATTTCATCCTTAATTTGTTCATCTGTTTTATTTCTATAATGTTCTGTCAATTTGTTAATTTTCTTAAGTTGTTTACGAGCACGTCTAAGTGTTCCGCGTGACTCATACTCTACTGATTCATAAATCGATACTAATTTCATTTGACATTCCTTTCGTCAATTTGTTGTTACTTTAATTATATCATATTCCAAAACAAAAATCAAGAGCCAGCCTTAGCTGACTCTGCAAATTTATTCTCCGTAATTGACGGTTGTTTGTTTAGCGTAATTGATACGTAGTACTGGTTTATGTTTTTGTTTAGTCGGTTTAACCTTACCTGTGCATGTTGCACAGTCACAGAACTTACCATGGCGAATATTATCCGCTGCAAGTGAAGCATCTTTATCTGTAATTTCACCAGTAAAGATAGGGTCACTGTAGTAAGTTGTCATCAGACTATCGCTATTGTCATGCTCAAGTCCGAATACATGTCCTAGTTCGTGCTTAAGCACTTTTTCAATTTCTTTATCTGACTTAAGGGCTTCTGTGTTCACTTGAACTATGTATTTTGCTTTCTTAAGTAGACCAGCCTCTGTGATTGTATTGTCTTTAACTAACTTATCATCTTTGTCTACATTAACTAGTTCCATCCCAACTGTTGAAACTGTTAACCCGCCAAGTTCCTTCATTTCAAAGTCGCTATCGTTAGACACATCGACTGTATCCGATGTTCTATCAAGTCTAGTTGTCACATTATCTGCATCCAGTATTGCGATTCCTACACCATTTTCTAATTTTTCGTATTTAACTTCAAGGTCAACACCGTGTTTACTCAATGCTTGCTTCCAAGCGTTGATAGCGTTGTTCCCAACGCTTTTCAGCGCTGGGTCAACGTATATAGTTGTTTTCACGATGTTGTTCGTTACTTTACCGCTTTATCTGGTGTTGTAACTACTAATGAGTTCCCACTTCCTGATAATTTCGCAGTCGGCTCAAGTGTACGTACCACAAAGCTATTTCCACTAGCTGAACGTTGGTTCTTATCGATAACTCGAACAACTAATGAGTTACCTGAAGCACTCACTTTCGCTTTATCTGCAGTTTTCACTACAAATGAGTTACCTGAACCACTCTTACGAATGTCGTCTCCAACTTTACGTACAACTAGAGATGTATTAGACGCTACTCGTTTGTCTGGAGCTTCTTCAGCTACCGCACGAGCTAATTTAGCTTCGTATTTAACGTTTGTGATTTCAGTTTTGTTGTTGGTTGGTTTAGTTACGAGGTTCGCCACAATGTTTTTGACATTATACGTACCTTCAGTATGAGCTTTAGCTGTAGGTGTAGTAATATTGAATGTGTCTACTTCTTCGTTAATTTTCTTAACGCTTAATGACGGTGCTCCACCAATAATTCCCCACGGGTTAAAGAGTGACACGTCAACACTTTGGTACCAACCACCGTGTCCGATACCCACTGTACTTTGCCCAGTAATCATAACTGAGTTTTCGTCTAGGTTTGCACCTGCAGCTAAACCATTACTTTTTGGTACATACGAATCTAATGCGTAGTAATCTCCACCATCACGAATTGTCGGAGCCTCACTACCTGATAAGATAATATCCGTATTAGTTCCGTAGGTATCTTTGTACACGTACATTACTTGGTTATCATCAATGTCCCCTACAAATAGTGGTGAACGTTTCGCACCATCTCCTGCAGCAGCATCCACACGTACATCGAATGTTGTCCATAGACCTACATGCGTATACGGGTTTGATGCTTGGTTAGCATATAAGATTGGTGAGAAAAATTTATGATTCGCAAGTGTCTCTGTATCGTTATACTCTCCTGCGTTACCTTCATTTCTACCTAAACGTAACTCACCTCCTGATTGTGAGTCACCACTTGCACCGGTACCTTGTAAGATATGTCGGTAGTAACCTACCCCTGTAAGTACTTTACCTGTTTTAGGGTCAACAGATATATAGTATAGGAACATAAGTCTGCTGTTTCCTGGTAAGTCATTCGGCCATTTACTTCCGTGGAATGGCATCGCGTGCATCGTTAGAGACAGCGGGTAAGTTTTTGGCTTACCATTCGCATCATATGTTACATATGAATCTTTAAAGTCGAATGTGACATGGTCTTGGTAACTTGCTACTAATAACACATTCTCGTTACCTACGTAGTTAATATGCTGGTTCTTAATATCCGCAAACACCGCTTCCTTATTAAGGTTATGTCGTCGTGTACTCGATACCCAAGCTCGTTGACCGATATAGTCTAAAATACCTTGAGCTCCACCTTTGAATTTTTGTGAGTTCGCAGCTTTTTTACCACGTACTGTTACAAAGTCGTTAATGTTTTTGCTTGGTACCATTACAGAACCAAATGCTCCGTCCAAACCTTTCTTACTATCGTCCATCCATTGTGCCGCAGCGATATTGGCGATAGTTTTACCTTCTTTAGCATACTTAAGTGACATATTCGGAGTCAATTCTTGTGACCCAGTGAATACACCTTCTGTGCTTTCCGCAGTTTGTTTAAGTGCTGCGTCTACGTATTTTTTGTATTCCCCAGATGTGTCTCCACTATAGATTGGTCGAGTATTTAACCAAGCTTCATCTATTTGTGAACCACCAGAACCTTTACCACTCGCTAATCCATCAATAAATGTTTTGATAGCTGATTTGTTCGAGTCAACATCAGTTTTAATTTTAGTCATTACCCCTGAATTAGCACCCGCTAATTTATCAGTTGCGTCTTTAATCACATTGTCAATTTCTTTCGATTTTTGTGCTTTTAAAGCTTCAACTTCTTTAGGGTTACGACCGATATTACCAAAATCTACTTCACCGATTGATTGTACAGTTGTTCCTGCATTTGCTTTTGGAGTTACAGTTGATTCCTTAATGTTCTTAATAGCTTCGTCGATTTTCTCAATCAGTTTAGCTTTCTCATCAGCTGTACGAGTCGAGTCAGTTACAGTTTTTTTAGCTTTTTCTAACTCAGCAACTTGCGCTGTTTTGTAATCGTTAAAGTCTTTGATTGCTGTAGAGTTTTTCTCAATTTCGCTCAGTACATTTTTTGCTTTATTTTGTTCTGATTTAATCCAGTTGCTGATTGACTCAATATTTTTGATACTATTGTCTTTGTACGTTTTAGCTTTATCTATCTCTTTAGAGTTCTCTGCAGCTACAGTTTTGATTTTCGCTAATATTTGGTCTCTTGTTTTTGAGATGTTTGTCTCATTCACTTCTTTATTTTTGATAGTTTCTACTGTAGTTTCTGTAACAGCATTCGCTTTTTTAGTCTCAGTAGTGTCAACTGTTAGACCATTTTTCTTCGCATCTTCTGCTTTACGGTGAATATCGTCTAAGTTTCCGACAATACCGTCTTTAGCGTGTGTTACTAGAGCACGTTTAGCATTAGCTATTTGTGTATTAGCTTCGCGCACTAAGTCTTGTAATCTCGCTGTGTCTTCAGGAGATGCTACATCGTTAACTATCTTGTTAGCTTCCCTAACAACGGCTTGTAACTCATCTAGTGATGTCACAATTGTCTCACCTTTAATTTCTACACCTTTAGCTTGAGCGTTTTGAATTACCGCATTCATTTTGTTAAGTTGAGCTTGTACTTTCCTAAACTCAGCTTTCTTAGCTTCTACTTGCTCTTTTGTTAAGTCTCCAGTACCTTCAACTTTAACGAATGTGAATTCTCGTTGTAGGTTCTCGATAGCTTTGTTTACTTCGTCTACGGCTTTTTGTGCGGACTTATCACCCTTGATAAGTTCTCCATCACCTTGCCCTAGATAATTAGTTACAACCTCAGTATCTGCCTGCGCTGTTTGTGTCAACCCTGCGAGTCCCGCAATACCAGCTCCTGCTACTACTGTTCGTTTTAATATTCTCATTAAGTTCCATCCTTTCAAGTATTAATAGTGCCATGTAATTTGGCTATTCCTATCTGATTCTATTGTACCACATTTCAAAATCAAATGCAAGAAAAAAAGCTCGATTTCTCGAGCTTTCATACCTTATATACCTAGTAGGTCGAATATCCAGTCTTTAACTTGTGTTAAGTAGGCGATTGGTTTTTCTACCCCACCCATTAACATAGCACCTGCGATACCGATAATTAAACATGTAATCCAACCTGGCATTCTACTTTGTGGATTGAACTTGTGTACCACAAATGAGATTACCGCACAGACGATACCGATTACCGCGATTGCGATACCAATACCAGCAGCACCGTCTCCTCCTAATCCGTGTCTGAAGTATTCTTCAGCTTTGGCTCTGAATGCACTCCATCCAGCTCCGAATAGGAATTCTTGCGCTAACGCTGAACCCATGATTTTAACATTTAACATACCTAATAATGCTGTCATGTAATGTTTCCTTTCTTGTTGTGTTTTATACCTACCCATATTATATCATATGTGTGTTCGGTTGTCTAATTATTTTGAACACCAATTGTTCATTTTTGTTTGGCGCAGTTCGTTTTCACGTTCAGGTTATTCCCAGGCGACTGCGCACTACCTGTAGTTCATTACTTACGAGTTGTTCTAGTTGAATTGCTAGCTCGTTCACTATGTGTCCCAGTTGTTTTCGTTGTTGTTCGCGCCGATGGTTGCGGAGCGTTTGTTACTGGTGTGAATCGTCTGTCATTATTCGCCATCGCTTTATACGTTGAGCGAGACCCTTGTTTATCCAACCTAGCTTGATGTTGAGCTGTGAATTGACCATTGCTTTGAATGATTCCACGACTCTTAAGTTTAGCTTCAGCTCGTCTTTCACTCTGTTCACGGTTACCCGGTCCCATGAAGTTCAGGTTATCTGATACCCTCATACCGTTCGCGACTAATGCTTCATTACGTTGTTCAACCGCTGATTGAGCTTGGTGCTGAGTAAATCTACCCATACCTACACTTGACGCGGCCGCGTGTTTAAGTCCAGCCATCGCCTGTTTACCAGTCGTGTGTCCACCGTAGTTCATAAGCCCCTTACCGACAGCTTGTCTAAATCTACCTGGCGCTTTACGTTCAGCAGGTGCTTTAGTTGCTTTCGCTCCTTGCACCCCTTGAGCTTTCACTTGCCCAGTGTTTGTAGTATTTGACTTCGCACTACTTTGACTCATCGATACCGACTTGTTCGACGCATTTGTGTTACCAGTGTTAAGTTGTGTACTTTCTCTGTTTCCACCACGTGAAATATTCGATACCGATTTTGCTTCGCTATTTTGTGTTTGCAGGTTCTTATTATCAATCTTAGCGTTGCCATCTTGGTGATTACTTGTTTGAGAACTATTACCTTCAGTTGTATGTGAATGAGATGCTTGTTGACTGATTGATTTCGAATCGTTCGTTTGACGATTATCATTCATCATTGTCGCACCCATAATACCAGCTCCAGCAATCGCTCCGGCTTCAGCCCCACTAAGTTCATGACCACTCGTAACATCTGGATTTAGTGATTCTACATTTTGCGAATTCTCCACCATATCGTGTTGGTCATTATTCATCACACTTTCTGTATTCTCTTGACTGAGTCCATGTTCGTTGTTTGTCATGTTTTCTGTTGACGCAGCTTGGTTAACTTGTTTATTATCACCAGTTTGATTGTTTTGAGTCCCACCCTCATTTACTTCGGTACTTTGGTCAATACTATTCGGGTCTTGAGCCATAGACGTATCTGCAGGGTTGATACCTGCTATCTTAGACCCTATGGATGTTGCTGCTGCCGCAGCTGCCAATCCTAGACCGGCTTTAACTTGTTTACCACGCTCTTTTTGTTTCTCACGTTTATGTGATTGACGTTCACTACGCTCGTGACGCATACGTTCACCAATTTTCGTGTTCTGCCCAATTTTAGACATATTAGTTCGTCCAGCTTGGTAATCTCCAGTCCAGTTATTTTCCCAAAGTTGCATTTTCTCACCAAGAGTATCTGGGATACCTTGAATCCATGCCCCGTAACCTTGTACAGGAATCTTAAGCATTCGTGGTAGTGCCATAGCAACCATAACCGTCACTATGAATGAAGCAAGTGACTTCATAAGTCCTGCTAATATACCACCGATAAGCCAGATTTCCCGGACTTTATCTGTAATTGGTTTCAGAGCTTCACCTACAATATCCAAATCGTCACTCCAGAATATACCCGCGAGAACATCCCACAAGATATCTATCATGACGAGTGTTAACTGTAAGATGAGTGATAGTCCGAATACACCAAGTGTAATCGCGATTACCCCTCCGATAAGCTCTCCGAATCCTCGTGAAGACCCTAGAGCCGTACCACCACCACCTTTGAATAATGCACCAAATCCAGTAGAAATGATGCCAACCATAACTTGTACAGCTGTAGTCATAACTGTGAATAAAGCGATTAATCTAATTAGTGTTGGTGCTTGAGTACTACCTTTTGCATCAACTACCTCGTCTGATAGTCCGATTGCAATAGAAGGGAAGTCGACTTGACCTACGTTCGTACGAACTTTAGCTCCGTTTTTCGTAAAGTCAGTTACCATGAAGTTATATGCCGCAAGAGTGCTCATTCCACCATTACCTGTACCTGTGAATTCTCGGCCATTAGCCTGAACACCTTGAGTTGTGATATAAGGGCTTTGTTTGAGCTCCTCAATTGGTTTTTTATCCTCTTTCTTCTCTTCTTGTGGTTGCTCTTGTTTTTTCTCCTCTTTCTTATCGTCTCCCTCTTTCTTATCGCCGTCTTTTTTCTCCTCTTTCTTCTCTTCTTTCGACTTCTCCTTCGCTGTAGACGTTAACGACTCAGCGAATTTGATAAATGGTGCTTTTGCTACCTTCTCATTATCCTTGAAGATTGAGTTGAATACGATGGTAGTTCTATTTCCATCTTTTTGAGCCATATCCACCATTCGGTTTGCGATTTCTTCGGTTGAACTTGAGTCATTACCGATTACTTTACGCGAGCTCTTATAGTTGATTGCACTAATTGCTTCAGGGCTCATTTTGAACTTACCGTTATCGTCTACTGATATTGTTGTACCAGCAGGAATTTCGAAGTTTGAGTTATACCAGTCAGCGAAATTTAAGTTTTGCGACAGTATTTTATTGTCAGCGTACTTTTGTTTATCATTCAGCACGTCGTTAAATGTCGCTAATCCTTCTGAGAGTAACATTGCTCCAAGTGGAATACCAATTGCCGCAACAACTATCTTCCATATCGACCATCTCATTACCATTCCTGGTGAGTTATGTCGCATATTTCCAAACAGTATGTATAAACATGAGTATGCTATACGAGCGATAATCAGTGTTGCTGTGATAAGCCACCCTAACGATATTCCAGCACCTGTTGGTGCACCGAAGAACGTTACAGCCTCTTTGAGGTGCTGGTTAGAGTTAACAATCTGCACTAGTTTGTTATTACCTCCACCAAATCTAGCGTCATTTAGATATGAGTCGTTATAAAACGCAGCAACAACTGGTGCCGGATTGAACTTTTGTAGGAACTTAAGACCCGCTGTCGAAAGTGCTGTTGCACCTTCTGTCGCCCCGTCCGATACAGCTCCAACACTCAGTTCACTTGTTGACCTGTCCCAAGATTGGCTTCGTAGATTTGTCAGCCCTTCACCAAACGCCTGATAACTTGTCATATCAACTCCACGAGCTTTCCACGAAGCTTGTTCGTCGGTACTTAAGTTAACCGTTGAGTTAGTCGCCCCAAAGGCATCAAAGACCGAACCTGATATTTGACCAACTATTAATGTTGGTGCTGTCCAACCAGCAGCGTCGAAGACTTCTTTCATTTTATCGTTGATGTTGTCTTTCTTCTTTTGTGCTGTTTTTTGGGAATCGCTCGCATCCTCTTTTTTGAATATATTTTTCGAGGCGTCCGCACTCTCAGTCGCTTTTTTGTAAGCATTCGGAATAATTTGAGGTACGTCAAGCGAGTCGAACTCACCAGCTTGCACTGTACCACCAAGCCCTGATAATCCTATTGTCAGAGCTGTAGCTATTCCGAGTAATTTTTTCTTCAAGAAATCACCCCTCTATATTATGTTGTCAAGTTTAATGAAGTCAACACTTTGTCCCGACTTCACGAAGAACGATGATGGTTCTTGACTATATTTTTCACACCATTCGCCGTCCATGTCTAATTTATCATGTAGCACATCAGTCACATTATCATACAAGTCAACCATCGCAAAGTCAATTGGTCTATCTGCAATCTGCAAGATTGTATCTGCTTTATCCGCATTAGACTCTGTGAACACTATATCCAAGTTACGTTGTGACGCTCTTAGAATGTTTGTAATTGTCTTCGCAATTTGCGCCATCGAATCCATTCCGTGAATCATAATCACATCCCCACTAGCTAACGCTGGTAGAATTACGTTTAGATATGTAATCATCATAACGTTAAGTGCTGGGTTCGACAGGTCAGGTGACCCTGTACCCATACCCGTAAGGTCTATTACCCTATAAGGTGTATCCATCATTCTATCTATGACCGGGTCTGTTGTTTTCTTAAGCGCCGGAATAGTTGGTAAGATACGATTGTTTACTATCGTATTGAGTTGTGCGAGTGCTCGTGTATGGTTCTGGTTTCTGTTTGTAGTTTGAGCGTTAACTATATAAGCCCCAAACATATCAAGTGTTGCATACTGGTCATGAATACCAAACAGCTTGAGTGAGCCGATATTGTCTTCCGCCCCGTACATCCAGTACTTCTTATTCACAAAGAAGTTCGTCAGTATCTCACGAGTCGCATTCGCAAAATCATCCGTGTTTGTCGAACCAGTACCAGTTTGTGGCATAAATTGTGACAGTAACTGTATGATATTATCGATATGCATATCGAACCTAGAGATGATACGCTCTGGATATTGGTCTAAGTCTTTTGTCCTAATTGGCTCAAGTATATTAAGTTTACCTTGTGACGCATCGACGAATACTTTCTTATCATCGAATAATGGCATATTCATTAAATGCTTCGCATTTTCTGCGTGGTCAGCAACTATATGTGTTACTGAGCGCCCTTCTAATAGATACGCCCTAGAAGCAACTTTTGCCAAGTAGATTTGTGAAGGTTCATCTATTCCGTCCTGGTTACCGATAGTGAACGTTTTATTCACAGTATCGTTTCCGACAAACAGACTTCGTGAGTTCATAAATTTATACGCAGCGTGTGAGCTGATAAGTTTACCTACAGAGTATCCTACTAGCTCGCTACCAGGAGCTCTATCCCCACCACTATCAACATAAAGCGCTGAAATACCGGCATCATGACTTGTCATATCGTAATAAACTTCACGATTTCCCGCTTGTTTATTTGGCCCATACAGTAGGAACGGTCGCATTTGTTTGTTGATATCTATTTCGTACTCAAGACCCCTTGTCTCATCATTTGTTTTAATGTAATCTTGAATAGCCTGAACAGCTTCTTCTAAGATTTGGTCATTAGGTGCTGTAATAATTGCTTCTGCTCCAAATGACACTACACAGTCCCCACGAGCTATAGCTAGTGCAAGCCGTTTATCATGGTCTAATGCTGCGCCCGTGTCTTCTTGGTCTTCTACATTATCCTTGGTGAATATCACCGCACCTTTTCCTCGACGTTTAATCTCCTTTTTCATCGCCTCATTGTCTTTTTTCTCAAAAGTTCTAACAAATGTCACCGATACTGATGGAGGTAAAATGTCAAGCTGGTTTATGTTCCATAAAATTAGTGACCAAACTTCCGACATATCGTTGGTCTGTCTAATCTTGAGGATTAGTTTCATTATCGTCGACACATAAGCGGGTTTGTCTAGTACCTCATACTGATTCCCTTCAACTTGTCTCATCGGATAAATCTCCGTAAGTGCTGGCTTTGTCGTCGATAAGAAATTATGTCCGCGTGTAACTTTAAGGTCTACTAACTTATCTTGTCTATTAGTTGGCACACGTAGCCTTGTAAGTTTTGGCGCCTTTTTCTGTTTACCCTTCTTCGCTTTTGTTTTCTTAGCTTTCGCTTTTGGAACTCGCGATTTAGGTGGTCGTTTTTTCTTCACTTTCGCCATCGAAAACTGCTCTAAAAAACCTTGTCTAATATAGACAGATGAACATTATAGATTTTGTTCGTCGGTTCTTCTCACGTTCGTCGACAGTTACATTCCCGTATCTGCTTGAGCAGATAACGACAGAGGCAACCTCCTAACGCATCAAGAGGATTTCTATCCTCAGAGGCCGAGCCAGCCTCAATCCTTTCTTTATATTAACGCTAGTAAGTTTAAGACGGCGTTTTCGTCTCTGTTAGCTTTGTATCCACACTCATAACAATGATATTCATGGTGCTTAGTTCCGTGCTTCTTATTACCGGACAAGGTAATCTTTTCATCACCTGTTTTTATGTATCCGCAACATGAACATCTCTGAGTTGATGGATAATATTTATCAGCAATTACTAATCGCTTTTTGAATTTCTCAGCTTTATATTCCATAAATTGACGGAACCTTCCAAATAGCGAGCGATGTAGCCCTTTAGCTTTCTTAGACATCTGCATTTTCTTAACTGACAAGTCCTCAATCACGATAACATCGTAGTCTTGATATAGCCTAGTGGTAAATTTGTGTAACAAGTCGTTTTGAATGTGCCCGATTTTCGAATAAGTCATCTGCAACTTGGCTCTCGTCTTTTGATAACTTTTCGAATGTATCCCACATTCTTTACGCTTGCGTGACAATACTCGGTTATAATGTCTTACTTTACCATATAGCTGATTCAGTTCTTTAGGTCTTAGCGTGTAAGTACCGTCTGCATAATCAAAATGGTCTACGTTCGCATCGACAGCGGTTACTTTACCAGTTGACTTTAACGGTGTAGTTTCCACCTCGACAGTTAAGGTCACTAGATATTGATTTTTCACGCGCGTAATAGCGCACAGTTTAACTGGACCTTCGGGTATATTGTAACCTTTAAATCGTATTGATTCCCACTGTCCGGTATAAGCTCGGGGTTTGTCTAAGAGTAATCGACCGCACTCGATACGAGCTCTGTTGGTTTTGAATCCTTGTTTGGGTTCTCGACGACTTTTAAACTTAGGTTTACCAGAATTCTCTTGTGATTTCTTGAAGAACTGAGTCCACGTATTTGTTAAATCCTTAACAGCTAACTGCAAAACTCGAGAGGAATTCTCATATTCCCAATCGTTTTTATTAGCGACTAGCTCATCCCTTACAATACGCTCCGTGGGTGATGGAAAACGTTGTCTGAGATTTAGCTCATCATCAGTGAACTGAATGGTTTTATCAGTCAGGCTGTCTCTGATTTTGCGTTTGAGTTCGTTCGGTAAAGTGATAACTCGCTGGTCATAGATGTCATTCCAAAGTGACAGAGCTTTGTTCCAACAATATCTACGATAGTCACACTGTGAATCAAGATAGGTTCTCATCTGCTTTGTCGGATAGAGTCTCACTTGTAGGTTCAATATCATCTAGGAGAACCTCCTTATCATTTAAGTTTTGTATTTGATGTAGGCAACACTCTTTGAAATGTTTGATACTCACACCAAGTTTCCCTTTCTATAGCCTTATTATAACACAAAACGTCTACAAACGCAAACGATTTAAAAAAAAAGAAAACCAAACTGGTTTTCTTTCCCGACTTGTGCCTAGCCTATTATTCCGAAAGGAGATGTCATCAGACATATTAGGTTTCCCTAATACCTTCATTGTACCATATAGGCTAGTCTTAGTCAATTATTTTATTTCTTAAAGTCAAATCCAAAGTCCGACATACCAGCTTTCGATAAATGACCCTTTAGGTTGTTAATCAGGTTGTTAACTTGCTCTTGAATAGCATAGTATCCAGCTTGATATTGGTCAGCGTCATTAGCTACCACTTCGTACTCATTAGCTAACTCTTCATACGCCGTGTCTAATTCGTTGTATCTCGCTTCAAATTCTTCAGCTTGGCGTTCAAGTTGCTCAACACGAGCTTTTAGGTCTTCGTTCTCCTGAGCTAGTCTGTCGCGCTCTTGTTCAGCACGTACTTGATTTTCTCTATCGACAGCGTGTGATTTTGTTATTTCCGCTAACGATTCTTCCATTTGGTCCATAATAAGTCCAAATCCGTTAACTTTTCCAGTCACCTCTTCAGAAAGTGTCGCTTCTTCTTGTAATTGAGCGTTATCAGATTTCAGTTGTGATACCTCACGCTCTGTATCTTCTAACTTTCCTTCCACGTCTTCATACATTGTGATTGTGTTAAGCAGGTCTGCTGCGTAAACACTGATTACTTGGTTACTTTCTTCTGCGTTAACTACGTTTTCGATTTTTGCTTTCTTTGCTTCTTTAAGTGTATATTCGTCTAATTCTACGTAATCACCTTTTGTTACTTGATTGAATTTAACACCAATCTCCATCAAATTAGGGATTAACTCTTTTGGTTTTGCCATGTCTAGATGTGTCTCCTCTCATTCTACATTCCCGCCACAATAGCGTCTCGGTCTAGGTTAAGCGTGTCAATTAAGTTTCCATTATCTAAATCATGTAGGAAGTTTTCCCACACAGCTTGTAATGCTTTTTGTGTCTCGTCTTCTTTAACTTTTACCGTCGGTTCCTTATCGTCACCTAAGTCGATTTGAATCTCTTCGTCTTCGGGTTTCACCTCAACAGGTTCGTCCACTTTGATTTCAATAGGTTCTTCAACCTTGATTTCAATAGGCTCTTCTATTTTCACCTCTAAAGGTTCGTCAACCTTGATTTCGATAGGCTCTTCAACTTTCACCTCAACAGGTTCTTCTACCTTAATCTCTTCTTTAATAGGCTCTTCAAATGTCACGCGTCCGATACCTTCGATATGTTCTACAATAGCACTTGTGTTTTCAACCACTTCTCGTAGTCGCACGACTTTATCTCTGAGTTTAATATTCTTAATTCTAACTTCTTGCTCAGGGTTTAGAACACTTATCGTGTCAGTGATTAATCCTTCAACTAACGCTTCTGGTGATTTACCATGTACTAGTCCAATCACTTCAACTACGTCGTCGTTAATTTCCCCGCGAACGTGTAGACCGTCTTCTTTTGGTGTGATTGCTACACCAACATTTTCGCTTAAGTAGGCTTTGTAGTCTTCAACTAATAGTTTTGCATCTTCATCCGAATATTCGTTCATCAGTCTCTCAAATGACTTCTCCACCACATATTTTGGAATTGAGTCTTTATCCATGTACGTAAGCAGTTCGCCATTTTCTTGAAGTCTATTCGAAACCGCATATGTTATTAAATCCATTCTCTTACCATGCAATTTTCGCAAATTGCGTTCCTTTCTCGATATTCACTTTACTTATATTACTATTTTACCACATCACGCGTCAATTGTAAAGTCTTCTACGTTAATTTTGTAAGAAAAATAGACTTGGACTATGCCAAGTCTATCTTCTCTACGGTTTAACATTTACCATTTCACCAAATTCAGTCGGATTATACTCTTTGTTAAGTATTCTACTCATCGCGTAGAGTTCCTTATACTTCGTATGTCTGTAGGCGTTAAGTCCGTTTAGTTTATTGATAATATCCGATAGTTCTGACATTACCGTTTGTATTTCAGTCGTAGCCATCTCTTGGTTACTCACCTTAGACGTTTGATTTTGGTAATCTTCCTCAGTGAATTCCTTACCGTCAACAACTAACGTAATCTTAGGTCTCGCTATAACAGGAACCTTCGCCTCAGGCGCACTCTTCACAATAGTTGTTAGGGAGTTATCCTCAACATCTTTGCGGTACAATCCTTTTTCGACAAACTGTTTAACCTCATCGTATGTCGGCTTCACTTTAATGTTACTTGCTTTTAACCGCTCTTCATTAATCTTATACACATTTAGAGCCTTATCCAAGCTCTCTTTAGTTGTACTGATTTGTTTTGCGTTTTCAGATGTTCCAAATTTATCCGCAAGTATCGTTAGGTTAACATTACCACCTTTGTACAGGTCGTTTGTCTCCTGATTATCTGATAGTACAATTTCGATTGGTTGCTTCATCATTGGAGTATCTTTAACCGCAATGTTAAGCCCAAATACCCCTGTCTTATCGTTCTGTTCAGAATTATCTACATATACTACAAGTATACGTGTGTTAATATCCACAGGCACTATCGTATAGTTGTACTTAACTTTTTCTACGTCACTGTTGTTTCTCCACGGAGTAAGTAATACGTCATATCCGTCAGTAGTCGATGGTACACCTTTTTTAGTGTCCCCTGTAATCTTGAATGTCAAGATATGTTTCTTGTCATGTTGCGACGACGCTAGAGCTTGGATGGTAATATCGTTTGATGTGTATACCTTGTTCATTATACTTGCTATCTCACTCGCCGCGTTTCTCGCTTTCGTTTCGTTAATTAAGTTGATTGTCCTTGGAACAACACCTAATAGTATTGCGAGCGCTACGATGACTAACTTACCTATAAGTCGGTTCCTATATTGAAACGGGGATATAAGGAAGTTCAATATCCCCCGCTCTTTTAGATATTGCCTGAACTTTTTATAGGTTGCAAGTATCTTCTCGTCCCAAAACCTATCCCACGAAAACGGTTCTTTGACCTCGTATACAATAGATAGGTCTTTTTGTTCTTGCTTCTTGCTACGTTTCTTTTTCTTCGCCATATCTATCTACGCGCCCTTTCTTCGTTTTCTTGCTGGTCGCTTCTTAGTCTTTTCACGCTCCGCCTTTTTATCACTTTCGCGTTTTCGCATACGTCCATTTTCACTCGCTATCTTACTACGCTCACGTTTCTTACCTTTACCTTCGTAATCTTCTTGTGTAAGCATAGTACCACCTTCAAACCCCATAGTCGCTAGAATTATGTCAATAGGATTTTGCGCCGGTCGCATAAGTCTCGCCGATTTCTCAAGAGCTGATACCACTCGTCTAACATTTTTCGGTTTCACCTTAATAATAGCGTATTGTTGCACACTTCGTGCAATTTCACTTGTCGCAGCAAGATGTAATAGTGTTCGTCTATGGTTTGAAAGAGCCTTAAGGTCTTCATCACCTTCGCCAAATTCCATCTCTCTTGACTCAAGGTGTTTCTTAAGCTGAAGCATCCCTGTGTCAGAGTCTTCTTTCATGACAATTTGGAGCCCCTCCATACCTTCCATGTTGTTGAACATAGTTTTCATTTTATGAGCATGCTCTGCATACTCATCTTCACTTGACCATCTATTAAGTGTACTGGTCACAACATAGACGAGTGCATACTGCCCAGTAACTAATCTTGATGCGTATATTCCAAATTCAGGTAGGTACTCCACTTCACGAATACCGTGACCAATAGTGTTGATGGTTGCAAACTCACTAACAACCATTTTAACAGGTTTTTTGAACACAACCCCGTACGTGTTACTAAACATTGAGCGTCTTGTCGGAGTCTCACCGATTAGTATAGATGCGAGTACGTAATATCCAATCATCGCTAACCAATTCCATTTGAATAACGGAGTAGACCACAGTATAATCCCGCTACCATACACTACAAACCCGACGGCGAGCTTTCTCCACGTTACTCCGAAAGCTGCAGTGGTATTACCGAGTCCCGATGGTTTTGTGATTTGCATATCGTACCCCCTTTATATTTTCTGTATTTATAGATGTAGTCGCTCCCGTCGACTAGCTCATCTCCGTCTTCTGGTGGGCCAGGCTTATAGAACAACCTTGTCGGATAGTTTTCATATACGCGATACGCCGTGAAGAAATGTTTCATTCCACCTTTTGCGAACCACTTACGTATATATACAGGTGGATTACCTGTAATTTCTGCTAGTTCCGACACGCTGTATAGCCGAGCCCCGCCTTGCGTATATATCTCTTTATTCGACACAAGTCGTTCTCCTTTCATTATATACGCCCGTATGAACCGGGCGTATTGTCTATGCGCGTTTCTTGATACCTAAGAGTCCAAGTAATCCTAGTAACATTCCCACTCCAGCGTACGAACCTTCATCCCCTGTATATGGAAGTTGTTTGTTCACTTTTGTGTTCGCCTGAATTACTCCTGGTTTGTTAGAAACCCCTGAGTAGTCAACATTCGCACGTTTTGTGATTCCACTTTGTTTAGTATCTTTTGTCACTTTATCTAGCGTTTCTTTAACTTTTTTAGTTAGGTCACTTTGTGTAATGTCAGATTTAACTTCAGGTTTAACTTCTGGCTCAGATTTAACTTCAGGTTTAACTTCTGATTTAACTTCTGGCTCTGGTTTAACTTCAGGTTTAACTTCAGGTTTAACCTCTGGCTCAGGTTTAACTTCAGGTTTAACTTCTGGCTCGTCCTTGATTTCAGGTTTAACTTCAGGTTTAACCTCTGGCTCTGGTTTAACTTCTGGCTCTGGTTTAACTTCTGGCTCCGGCTTCACTTCAGGTTTATCCCCAACTGTAGGTTCGTCCTTAACTTCGGGTTTAATCTCTACCACTGGCGCCGGTTTAACCTCATCTAATGTGCTAAGGTCGAATTCTGGTAATGTCAAGATTGGTGCGCGACGTGTTGTAGCGTGATATGTAGCTTTCACACGTGCCTCAATTTCTAGTTCGCGTAGTTCGTTGCGTACTTTAGACTCTTTCGCGTACATTTTATCTAGTTCAGCTTGAGCTTTGGCAACATCCTCATTCAGCACAGCTAATTCCTTAACTAATCGCTCGCGTTCTTTACCAAGTGTTGATGTGTCAGCTTTTCCGTATTTGAGTTTCTCAGTCTCACTTGCGATTTCCCTGTTTATAGACCTGATATCTGCTTCAACTTTTGTTAACTCTTTTTCAAGTGCATCGATTGTCGCATTCTCTTCTATTAGATTGTCGCTAAGTTCTTTGTGTCGAGCTTTATATTTATCTAGTACGGCTTGTGCTTCGTTTAATTTCCTTTGTAACCCGTCGAATGCACCTTTGCTGCGTGCTGCATCTTCGAATTCTTTATTTGCTTGTTTAAGCGCATCTTGTGCTTTAACTAAGTCACGCTTCTTTTCCTCGAGCACCGTACGGTATCTGTCAGCGTTTGTTGTAAACGGTGTGTTAAGTTCTTTGTCTATTGCTGTTATTCTAGTCTTAGTCGCAGTAATCTGTCTTTTTGCTAAGTTAATTTCCGCATTAATCTTGCGAAGTCCAACTTCGTCTACAGACGATATATTCACTTTGTCTGGAGTTATTGGTGTAACATTTTTCCCTGACGCACTACCGAATAATGCTTCGTATCTGTCATAGTTTGCTACAGGTTTGTATCCAACATATCTCCATCCGTCATGCATGTATAGTTTGTTAACTGACACTACTGATAATCTCGCTGTCGCCGATTGTCGCTTCATATCCTCAGGTTTAATAAATGCAGACAATCCAACAGCTGTCACATCGGCATCTGACAGTAAATGCCTCGCATGCTCATAGTGACCGTTTGAACGACCTTCTAAGTAGAATCGCTGTACACTTATGTATATTCGGTCATACAAATCTTTCATTGTAGTACCAGTCTTACTCAGATTTGGTAAGAAGTCTAGTGACTCAAATCTGTTATACACTGTTCCGTGGTCATATTTGTCTATACCGATTTCGTAGGCAGCTTTATTAATCGCTCTATGATAATGTTCATATTTGCTGAATTTATCAGCGTTAGTTTTCTCTACTATTTTATCTACGAATTTTTGCACATTCAGGTTCACATGTTGCGGAGCCTTACCAAATTGAGCACGAACCTGATTATTAATCATTGCGAAGTATTGTGAAAGTCTGTATTTTTGGTCTTCAGTTAGATGTTCAGGGTCTACTTTTTCTATACCGCGCACGTATTGTTGACCATTCGCGTATTTTGGATACTGAGCTCTAAGGTTAAGACTCTTCTCTACGTCAATTACTTTCTGTAAATTTGCTTGTGAATTATTTGCTAGATAATTCTTCAGTGCTGACACAAATCTACTATCTAATTGTATTTTTGTTTCAACATAAGGTTCTTTGAAGTAGTTGTTCGCTGTCACTTTTGCATTATCAGTGTACGCTTTCTCTGCTTTCGCTAAGTCGCCTTGTAACTTCGTAAGATTAGCTTCTTCTGTCTTTTTGTCCTGTGTGAGTTTCGCTACTTGTTCTTTATGCTCTTTTCCAGAACGCTCTGCCCGTGCTAAGTTGTCTGAGAGTCTATCAACTTCACTTCTTGCTTGCACTTCTTTGTCTGCTGACTTTTTCACCTTAATTTGTGCTTCCTGAAGTTTGACTTCACTTCCACGTTCCGCTTCTACTTTACGCCACGCGTCATCACGTTTTTTCATACTGTCGTTTACCGCGTTATTTGTTAACGATAGTTTGACCAGTGTACTTTGTCTGTCTTCTTTTTCATTTCTCAATAATGTTTCAGCTCGTTCGCGCTTAATTTCCGCTATACCTTTTTGTTGCTTAAGTTCTTGTATCTTAGCTTCTGTTGGAAGTTTTCCTGTTGCGTCTTTGATTTGACTATCTACCTTCGCTATTTGGGCACTCTTAGCGTTCGCTATAGTCTGCGCTTGCGTATGCTTAATTGACGCTTGTCTTGTTTCACTTTCTGCGTTTGTTAATTCTTGTTTTTTTGCGTTTACCACCTTGTCTGTAGCTGAGGTATCAACTTTTGATACTAATGGACCAAGCCTACCAGCGTCAGTAGTATCATTTACCGCTGTCGCGTGAGCCTCCCCACCAGATTGTGATACTGCTAGACCAACGATTGTTGCTCCCACAGCTGTTGCTATTTTGACATTCATATTTTCGTCCTTTCGTTTTTTACTATGCTTTAATTATAACACACGTGTAACAGATTTGCAAGCATCTGTCAAAATTTTTGTTCCACTATTGACTCTGTCCGTGTATTATGATATAATATAGATATATTAGAAAGGACAAATTACCGGTTTGTATACACAAACCGGTAATTATGGGGCTCGCCCCAAACCCCAACCTTCATTTGATATTATCAAAGAAAGAAAAGCAAAATATTTAGAAGGACAAATTACTATGACAATCTGTATTACGAAGTTGGGCCGAATAATCTGGGTGACTAGTACCGCAGATAAGTACCGAGGATGATTATGAAGTAATTTATAAAGTAATACTTGACTTTAGCAATCACTCACGAAATAGTGAATATATAATATCCAAGAAAGGAGCGTGTCTCATGAGAGCATCTACACCGAGTTTTGTGGTTTCGGTAAAAGTTCATTTACATGAACAGATGAAAAACCACCTAGAGAAAAGTTTTAATATCGCTAATAGCGCTTATAATGAGGCACTCGGCTTAGGTCTACGCAGACTTAAAGTAATGCGAGCTAACTCAAGATATCAAGAGCTATTAGAAGCTCGTCAGTCTTTAGCTGAGAGTACTCAGCGACTCAAAAAGCCCAAAGGTTTAGCGTGGCAACTCAAACTATACGATAAAGCTCTATCTAATCTTCGATTAGATTACGGATTATCAGAGTTTAGTCTATCTAAATACCTCACAAATCGTAGAAACGAGCCTGGCTCTCCTTACAAGCATCTGAGTGCATCAGAACTTCAAGTTATCGCAAAAGATGTTTGTAAAACTCTTGAGAAAGTTATATTCTATAAGGTTAAACCTCATAAGGTACGATTTAGAAGTAAATACGACTTAAACGCGAGTTTTAGAAACAAAGTGAACAATATGGGTACTCGTATTGTACCATCAGAAAAGAACGGTGTAGCTTATACACTTTTTCTTCATAAAAAGAGTACCTTCGTTGAGATTTCAACCAAGGCGTTTAGCGAATACCAACAGAAGAGTTTGATGCGAGCTGAGAAAATTAAATATGTCCAAATAGTTAGAAAAACCATTAGAGGAAAGAGAATGTATTACCTACAGATTATCTGTCAAGGGTCTCCTTTAGCTAAGACAGCTAAAGGTAAAAATAAGGTAGGTATTGACCCAGGTGTATCGACAGTCGCTTACGCGTCAAGCGATGAAGTAGAACTAGTTGATTTAGTACCTAAGAATGTCACCTCTTGTGAGAAACTCATTAAGTCTTTAGATAGAAGAATTGAGCGAAGTCGAAGGGTGAATAACCCAGACAGTTATCACCCAAACGGTAAGGTTAAGCGTGGAGTCAGGTTTAAGCGACCTACAAATAGAGCTAAAAGACTAATTCTAAGACGCCAGAAAGCATATAGAAGTCTGACTGAGGAGAGACGAAAACTCCAAGGTGAGCTCGTTAATAAGATAGTCTCACAAGCGTCTATTATTCGAATAGAAGACCTGAACGCTCGAGGACTGCAAAAACGAAGTAGAGACATTCGTATTAATCCAAAGACTAATAGACCATACAGTAAAAAGCGCTTTGGGAAAGCAATTCTTAAAGCTGCACCAAGTTACTTTAGAGAGGCTCTTAAAACTAAGGCTCATACTCTAGGTATCGAATTCGAGATTATAAATCCACAAAAGGTAAAACCTAGTCAATACAATCACCTTACAGGAAGTTTTGAGAAGAAAACTCTTTCAACTCGCATATTTGACTTGTCTAGTGAATGGACGGGTGTACAGCGAGACCTCTATTCAGCATTTCTAATTGGACATATAGAAAACGGTCAGTATGACCAAACTATTTCTAAAGAATTCCCAAACTTCTATCAGAAGATGAAGGAATTTCTAGCAAAACAAAAACCAAGTCGTCTAGACTGGTACTTAAAATAGTGTCAGGGTGTGACTTAACCCCGCGGGACTGACGCTCCTGCGTTACTGCACGAGACTTAGACTAAGGTCTTTGAAACAGACGAGTTCTTAATGAAACAGATGAGTTCTTAAGAGCTTATCCATCTTGTGAAACTTCAGATGCTTAGACACATACCGAGATTGGGTTTATATCCAAAGCAGGTCATTGTCTTTTAGACAGTCATCTCTAAAGTTAGAGGTGAGTTCTAAGCGCGTTTACTTCGGTAAACTGGAAACCTGGGATTTTAATCCGAGGAGGACGTCAAACAAATTGGCTATAATGGGGTAAACCCCAGACCCCTATAATCTTTTGAATACACACGAAAGGATTGATGTTATGAAATTTATCAAATATCCATCATTAACAAACCACTATGCTGTTCAAACTAAGAGATGTATCGACCTAAACAAAGAATATGTTGCAACTGAGAAAATTCACGGTTCAAATATATCTATAATAGTAGATAAAGAACGCAATATCGACGTCGCTAAACGTTCAGATTTCTTGACTGATGAAGAAAGAGTTCAAACTCCTTGGAAAACGTTAGCCGAATACGCTGAAACAAATCGAGAACTAATATTAAATTGGTTTGACAAGGCGTGTGAATACGCAAGTAAAGTTGCACCTGTAGAACAAGTCAGCTTTTATGGCGAGTTATTTGGAGCTAGCACGGTGAAAGGTGCTGGTGACTACGATATCACTTTATCTGGTGAAAGAACAATTAGATTCTTCGATATTCACATACTATTAGAAGACAACAGACGATTAGTATTATCGCAAGAGAACATCTCTATAATAGTAGGTGAAGACAAAGTGGCACCCGTATTGCGAAAAGGTGTGTTACGCGATTTATTACTTTCAGCAACCGAACAAACATCTAAATTTGGTAAATGTGTCGCAGAAGGTCAAGTGTACAAGCCAAAAGACGACTATATCCTTACGCCAGATGCATCTGGCAACATAAATTACCCAGTAGTCAAGCATAAATATGATGAGTGGCTTGAGAAAAAACAAATCACTGTCAAGAAAGATATGAATTACTCTGCGAATGAGATTAAATTAATTTCAGCAATCAAGTCACGAATTACTAAACAACGATTACTAAATATAATCAGTCATGGTGAAATCGAAGCAACTGAGAAAAACACAGGTAAATTTATCAAGACTATGCTTGCTGATATTAAAGAAGAAATAATCCGCGAAGAACCCGACATTGCTGTCGAAAGTAACAAACTTTTCGGGAAACACGGTGGTGAGGTGGCTAAATTATATAGAGACTACCTTATCGAATTAGGTAGCAACTATTAGTTTCCGGCAAGTGGAGTACTCCACTTGCCTTTTTATGGGGTAAACCCCACACCCCACTAATCTTTTGAATATACACGAAAGGATGATGAAATGAAAATAGTAAATTTAGGTTCGACGTTAAGAATATTCCCAGATGATTTAAAAGTAGAAGACAAAATTCCGAACGGTACATACGACGTTGACTTTAACCCAATGAGTGGATATAGTCTGACAAAACGCTCAGACTTCGAAACTACAGAAAAAGTATATGGTGAACACGACATGTTAGCTGATAAAATGGTTAACAGGTATGAACATTCAACTAAGAATTTCGGTGTAATCTTAGGTGGTAGAAAAGGTACTGGTAAATCACTAACAGCAAGGTTAGTGTCTGAAAAGTTACTTGCAAAAGACATACCAACTATCGTTGTTACTGAGAATACACCAGGATTGGCTAAATTCCTACAGACTATCGAACAGTCAGTTTTTATTTTTATTGATGAATTTGAGAAAATATTCCCGAACGGGGATAACGATACGGAAGATGCTCAGACACAATTCTTAAGTGTGTTAGACGGACTTGTAAGTAACAATCACTTCTATCTGATTACGATTAATGAGTATTCGAAACTCAATCAATACTTCCGTGGACGTACGGGAAGATTCTATTACGACATCACTTTTGACAGACTTGAATTTGCTGAAATTGATGAATATTTAGCTGATAATTTAGAGAACACTCCTGAGGCAGAACGCGTAAGACTAGCAAGACTTCTCGAACGTATTGATGTCAATTACGACCAACTAAGTGCTATAGCATGTGAAATAAACTATGGTGAAACAATTGAGAGTTGTCTGAAATATTTAAACCTAGGCTTACAGTCTTATGGTCGTCATCGTTACATGAAGATGGTATGCGAATTCTCAACTGGTGTTAAATATGAGGATACCCAACAAATTGACATGTTATATCCGAAACTTAGCGCGAACATTGAAATCGATGAGTTCAATAAAGCTGGTGAACGCTGGTGTTATGACTACGATATCTATGTTGACACAAACGCATTCGCGTTTAACGGTGAGCGCATAGATGTAGATATAGACCAAATCAAGGTGACGAACTCATACTCTGGCAATTACCCAGCGGAACATTATGGGCCGTTTTCTGACTTAAAACGCATGTATCTGAAGCCTGAGGTGGAAGCAATTAAAGAATTAAAATATTAACAGGGGGCCTACGGGCTCTCTTCTAAGGAAAGGTGGCTACTATGACAATATACTTATTACATGAGTTTCAACGCATGGATGAGCTCTTAACCTATTACAATTTCGATAAACATATAGAAGACGATACTCCCGAAGGCTACTTCTTAGACCATCGTGGTATTAAACTTACTGTAAAATGGCGAGATAAAATCTTTTACGCACGACTATTCGACCCAGTTAATAACAAAATACTCTCAGATATCCGTGACGATAGTCTATTTGGCTTTGTTAGACGAATTGAAAAAGCAATATTAAAGCGTGAGAGCTATCACCCTCGTGCCGTAGTGGCGGTGATATAATATGTACAAAATTGAATTACAAACAACAGGTGGTCGTGAACGACTATATCAAACCAAAGTGTTCGAAAAAAGTGGTTGTCAAATATTAGTTGACATCCTGTTCGCGCACCCATTTACAACAACAATCACGGTTGTCAAACCGCACGCGTCTCTTTACGACTCGGAAGTAGATTATGCGCTAGAATTCAACAAAGAATGTCGATACATTTCGCGCGTAACTAAAAACTTCAACACACTCTTCGATGCCAGAACATTTGTCGCTGACTATATTACACAATTATAGTCGTGACACACCTGGTATCGTCGTCTTAGAATTAGAAAGGTAGGTAGATATCATGAACAACAAGCAATTACAATTAGCATTAGAGATAGCTACTTTAGCACACAAGAATGTCGAACGAAGAAACGGCGACCCATACATATTCCATGTACTGCGCGTCGCAAACAATACGAAATACATTACAACAAAACTGCAGAAGACTGTGGCACTCTTACATGACGTAATCGAGGATACACCATTTGATGCTGATTTCTTACGTGAGAAAGGTATTAGCCAAGAAGTGCTTAATGTCCTAGCATTATTAACACACAATCGTGAAGACAGTTACGATGAGTATATCAATAAAGTGTGTACGAACTTAGATGCGATGGTTGTAAAACTTTCGGATTTAACAGACAACTTAGACCAAGGTACACTCCCAGTAATCACAGAACGTGACCGTGAGCGTTTTATCGTCTATGAAAATGCACGTATTAAAATAATGTCAACTCTAGCAAGTGACCATCCTGAGGTCTTTAAATTATTTATGCAAAGGTAGGTATTAAACATGTCAATATTAAGAAAAGAAGAATTAACACAATTAGATAAATTAAACTTAGTCATCATCGAACAAATCCTTGAGGATTATGGTTTCGATGAATTACACGAAAAAGACGAACAGTGCGGTTATGTCAAAGTAGCACTTGACTCTACACGTGAATTAGCATGTCCATTTTGGATTAACGAAGAACGCGAATTTGTATTCGCGATGCGTGATGAACGTGAAAGCGAAATTATCGCAATAGTGCGTGAAACTGACATCCATGAGTTTAAGATGAAAGTTGTACAAATACTGAACGTTGTTAGCACAATGGATTTCGACACTAGACGTAAAGTTGAGAAAATTCAAGACGTTATTTACTGCGCAGCAACTATAGCTAAAATAGCACTAATTGGTGTTACAGCGTATAAAATAATCAAGAAATTACGTAAGTAGCTTGATAAAAGTCGAAAAGTGTGGTAAGATATAATTAATATGTTCAACACATCCCCATAGAAATATCTATGGGGCATTCCTTTTTGACTAATATGGCACACGTGGACAAGTTGTCTATTAACCGTTTAAATCAATTTGGATTATACAAAGATTAAAATCACGACACACCAGGATGTGTTGTCTATTAAATGGAGGTGAAATATGAAATTAACTGATACGTTCAAGCGCAAGCTAGTCGAAAACAATGCCGAAGAAGAGTTTCGAGTACTTATCGATAAATACGACATACCATTTGACCTAGTCTTTGACCACAACATTTGGTACAAAGTTGACGTGAAGAAAGAAGATACAATACTAGTCAGTATGTCTCATTCGAAATTCTATTCATTTATGTACCGATTGGAATTGTTACTAACCTTAATCGAAGACGATTTGGTGTAGCGATTCCGTTTTTTTTTGCGGATTTTTTCATATTATGCTATAATTATATTGACAATTAAGAAAGGAACTAAATTATGCAACTACCAGAGCAACCAAACATCCATTATGATTTTCGCAATCCAAAATCAGTCGCAAAAGCGATTAATCTCACAAGTGCGAAAATCCAGAGCAACTAATTAAAAACAAGGAAAATTTCGAATGGCTCCAAAGAGCTACAGCACACGGTTACCATTATAACCACGAATACCGCGGTGTGCCTACACATTATGCGACTTATATCGACCAAGATTACAATACTCACGAGATTATCATCCACGATAATGACACTTACGGTGCGTCTTATTTCGACTTTGTCACTGATGAGTTCGGTCAACCGGCAGGTACCCGTTATGAGTCAATGTCGAATCTAAACAGATTATTACGAAGTCTTGAATATCGAAATGAGCAAGACGTCTTATATGAACAACTTGCTAAAGAATTACCCGACACTTTCGAGTTAAAAGAGGTTGTCGACATACGCGCCAATAACCCTAGACAATTCGTAAGTACCTTCGCTCGTGATGGTGTAATTTTCGACGTACGAATGACACATCAATTTGGTATAGATAATCCGTATTATTCAGCTAGTCTGTACGCTAAAGAACCTGGTCACAATCCTATCGAAGTTGATTTCCAAAAAGCTCCGTTCATGTTTCTCGCCGGTAATGTGCAAGATGCAGTGAACAATATAGTTCATAGTGACATTAGAGATATCGAATCTCGTCTACATATTCGCAAAGACTCCCAAGGATGCCCATATACGAATCTAAATGTCGGGTCAGCATATATAGGTGCTTTAATTCGCAAACAACCTAACGGTTCATTACGTCTTGATATGGACTTACTCCACCCAACCTTTGATATGAATAAATTCGAATACGCATCAGAGCTTGACTCAAGGCTCATTAAAAATTATCACCGAATTCCGAAACGACCTTTAGAGTCCAATTTCGGGACATTGATACCTGATTCATCTCGTGCAACACCAATTAGCTATATAGATGTAGGCGGTCAGAATCGAAACTTTGAACGTTTCGCTGAAAGCACAATTTACTTGCCAAAAGGCACCAGTATGACAAAAGCGTATCGTACTCTTGAGCAAGTTCATCAGGCTCTACTCAACCCACAATCTAGTATCGAACAGCTTCCTGAAGAATTACACGGATTTGTTGAACACTCACGTGACATATTAGCAGCTCGCGATTTAGAGCGAGGTATCAAACCTCTAGAGCGACATGCTCAACAATACTGGGAATTTGGTGATGAATTATCACGATAAAGCCCAGCCCATTTGCCTACGCAAATGGGCTTTTTATGGGGCAAACCCCACACCCCAATTATCTTTTGATAACAAATGTAGTGAGTTTAGAAGTAATCGACGGAGGTATTTATTATGACTTTAAGAGACAAAATGTTAGAAATCGGAGTAACACCAAAAGCGGCATCACGCAGAACGAACGCTATCGCAAAAGAGCACAAGGTGGTTGCTAAAGCTGTATCATGGGGAATTGATACATTCGGAGAATTTGCTCCAACAAAAATGAGTGATATTAGAAAAGCTGAGAATTCAGACATCTTCAAAGCAATTGCTCGTGTTGCGTTTCAACGTGGATACAAAAGAGTTTAATACAAGCCCTTCGGGGCTTTTTTTTTTTTTTACCGTTTTGTATACACAAAACGGTAATTATGGGGCCCGCCCCAAACCCCAATCTACTTTTGATTACAAAACGAAAGGAAGAAGCAAAATGGCAGATTTAAAACACTATATTAATCCACCTTCAGAGCAAGAAAAAGCTCGCGGTCGAAAACAAACCCGTAATGGTATTTTCACAGGTATCGCAACACTATTTGCTTCGGGTGGTCTGTTCGCATTCTTAGATTACAAGATAACCGATGGTGAATACACAGCACAAATTAAGAGTGCAATTATGAGTATCATTGACGATATCAAATCACTTTGGCAATATATCTATAATATTGTATTTGATACAACAACACTCGCGATTGCCGGAATAATTGTTGCCCACGTGTTAGTCACTAAGTACACACCAGCTAGCACAAACAAGTTACGCGAAGCAATGTATATGTGTTACTCAAGACATAGAGTCGGGTGGTATAATGAAATGGTCAAATCAATTGTCTGGTATGTAATTTATAGACTTGTGACAATCATTGGTCTCGTACTATTTTACATATTTGTAATCTACGCGATGGAAGTAAATCCGGTTGTGTTTATGGTCATCTTCGGAATATTCCTGTTGACAATCGGTATTGACGTGGTATTATATATCTACAGTTCATCTCGATGTGAAGATGCATACGGGAAGTCAGAAATTCTCACAGAAGAAGACTGTCAACTTCGCGACGCTATTGTCAAACACATCGCTGATATGGAAGTTGTCTACGAAGACACAACAGATGAAAAACTAAAAGCCGATTGGGCCCGTATACTGGCGCCAGCGCTTTATAAACTAAATAAATCAAAAACAAAATGGATAGTGCAAAGCGCTAGTGAATTAGATGAAATCGACTATAAATCACTTGCGTCATCAAAATCAAAAGCTAAGGGCCCAAGAACAGTTCTAGGTCACCTTATGCCTGATACAGATTCGGTAAGAACTCCGGCGATGTATAAAGCACATCTAGAAAAAGACATCGAAATTATTCACCTACCTGATGGTGAAAATAGTGAAAAACGCGCAAGACTAAAGCTAAAAGATAGACGAATTAAACGCGAATTAACAACATTAGAAAATTAACAAGGTGGCTTCGGCCACCTTTTTTATACTATCTGGCGCAGCTCCTGCACTGAGAAGAAGTCGTTATTATTATAATATCAAAACAAAATAAAAAAATTGAGGTAAAATTATGAAATCATTAAGTATGCATCTAATATTATTTATTACTGGAACAGTACTTGCGACTGACACCCTACTTGCAATTAAAACAGCCGAAAGCACGGGACTGGCAATAGGTCACGCTGTAATGGGGTTATCACTATTAGTGACAACTATTATATTTGGATATGTTCATGATAAGAGCCACCCATTATACGTAAACTCAACGAATGTAGACAAGAATTCATTACTATTTAAGTCGAATGTCGCAGACTTACTATTTTTCGTCATTCTAGCAATCGGAAATAAAATCGCATTAAACACTGACAGCACACTGAAAACCGTAGGTATAATCGCAGGTATGCTATTTATTGTAATCCCGATTAAAATCTCAATTGAACGAAACATTGAAAGACAACTAAAAGGTGAAGCAGATGGAGATAATCAAACTAATAACAATACAAACACTAACTCTGATACTAGCATTTAGTCTAGTATTAGCTGGAATTATATATTACGCGGGGTACGATACAGTACCCTTTTTTAAAATTTTAATGGAAATATTGTAGAGGTGCTGGTATGAAATATGTAAAGTTAGAACATAGATTATTTGTGCCGGAAGATACGATTGCTATTGAATTTGTTGATTACGAAAGTAACGATGAAATGTTCGATAAGTGTGCAAAATTACTAATAGAAGAAAATGAACGTAGACACGAAGAACAAATCAAAAAGATTAAAACCATACTGATAGCGATACAAGCCGAGTGCTGTCGCATCGAGACCGAACGTGACGAACTAGTACGAAGAACACCTTTCTTCTTAAGAATAGGTTCTCAACAATACAAAAATAAATTCGAAAAGCTAAGCGAACAGTTATCCGTGCAATGTCAAAAACACGAAGTGCAATGTAGGGAACTCAACAAAATCGAAGACCTGGAAGATAGAACCTTCGAGGACTACTCTACACTCAAACGACTGTTAAAAGAAATGGGATACACGCTATCTAGTGAATCACAAAAAAGTGGGACTAGCATCACTGTTGAGGTTTGGCATAAAGAATAAGAAAGGAAAAGACAATGGATAAGGAAAAATTAAATCAGACAAAAGTCATAAAACCACCTACCAGAGAAGAAATCAAAGGTATCATACTATCGCTTCTAAAAGCTATTGGTAATTTCGCTGGCGTATTATTCGTTGGTGGTATATTTTACACATTCTACGACGGTATAACGAATAATGGTGAATGTACACTCCAACCGTTTGCGCGTTTTGTAGAACATACAGTAATACCGTTCATCACAAATATTTCAAGCAACATTCCATGGTCGTATATTAGACTCACAGCAATCATATGGCTATTCCTAATCATAGCTGAGATGGTAGTAGGCCGCTATCTAGATATAGAAACACCAAAAGACAACTTGAGAAAAGCAGTCTACTCATGGCATATGAGTACTAAACGACACAGAGAAGGTTATTTCGAAGATGCTATAGCTTACATCACACTTCGAGTGTTAATCTCTGTAACCATAATAGGTCTAATGATTCACTATACACCAAGCGTTATAGGCAGTGTAATCTGGATTATTATCGTATTTGCACCAGTTCTATACTTAGTGTACAAAGATGTTAGAATCTACTCAGCTAGACTCCAAATCGCACTTCCTAAAACTCTCACTTACACACGTGAGCAAATCGAAGTTCGTGAACGTATATTAGACTATTTGGAAGATATAGAGTTTGAATGTACAAATTATAACAAACAGAGGTACGAAAAAGAATTTGAACTTATTTCAAATGGTCTCGCGAATATCCTTTATGCAATTAATCACAGACCATTTGAAGAATGGTCTTATTTGAAAGATTATATCGCGAATAGATTTACCGAGGAAATATACACGATACCTATCAAAAACCCAGACCCTGAAATAATTGCGTACACAGGTGACTTCGGTGTAGACAGAGTCTATAGACTATTTAATAATCGTTACCATAAAAACCTACATATTTGGGATTTCGCGGTAAATACAAATCGTATAGCCCAAGAAAGACAGAAACGAACAAAATAAAGAAACTATAAGATAATGAGGTGACGTAGATGAAAACTTACATATACTTATCAGACATACACGCCAATTACAGCGCGCTACGTCACATACTCACGTTAGACGAGATGAACGACGCAAATTGTGAGTTTCGTTTTGGTGGTGACTATATTGATGGTGTCACACTAAATAAAGACGACACCATCAACTCACTCCAACTAATTAAAAGTTTGTGTGAAAGCGGTAAAGCCAAGGCGATATTAGGTAACCATGACAATTTCCTAAAAGAAACCATAAGTAACCCGATGAAACCAAATAGTTGGTACTATAATGGTAAAAAGTCAACACTCAGAAACTTAGGTTTATGGATGAATCATCCGATTCAACTCAGATACAACTTACAAGAGGTGTTGGGGGATGTTGTGGATTGGTTATACACATTACCACACATATTAGAAGACGGTGACAATATAATGGTTCACGCAGGTCTGGAACTAAATAGACCACGATATGAGCAAGACGAAGACTATATGTTGTGGATACGCACACCTTACCATGAATATAGCGGTGAGGTGCGTAGTGACTACTACAACAAGACAATCATTTCAGGTCATACGCCTAATCAAGTGTTGTGCGGAACGCACAATATCATTAGTGACAAAGTTCACAACACAACAAGATACTTCATTGACGGTGGTTCGAATTCGGGCGCCAAAGATGGAGTTATCAACTTATTGAAATTAGATGAGAAAGGCAACAAACTATGGGAAGGTTATTTAACTTCCGATGGTGTAGTTATAAGGTAGAAATTAAATGAACACAATTAAAATTAAGGGAACAACATACGGGGTACAAATCCCAATATCAGAATACTCTGGGGAGCACCTATTGACAAACGGGCTCCCTAGTGTTACAGTAGAGGTAGACCTAATAAGGGAACCTCTGAATAAATTTAATCCAAACGCTATCCGTGTAGAATATGACGGAAAACGTATTGGATATGTGGATGACGAAAAGGTTAGTGAATTCGATGGTGAATTCACCGCTAAAATGCGCGTTACTGACTATGAAAAAGTTGGGTATCGCATGAAGTATGAACTATTCCATATGAATGAACAAATATAGAAAGGTGGAATGACAAATGTTATCAATACTAGATATCAACGATATTATGAAACGAACTCCGAAAATTGCATTTAACGCGGAACTATATCCGTTAGTAAACTTCGAAGACGGTGCCAAAGGTACATCGTTTGAGATTGTGAAAACAATATACGGGGTGCAGAAATATTTTAACTTAAAAGTGCCTGGTTTCGGCAAGTATAACCAGATTTATGTCACAATGATTGTACGTAAATTTGAAGAAGCAAATAGTGCAAACGGAAATGTGACGCTATGCATTCAACAATTTCGTAATGAGAATATAGTTCATGAAGAAATAAAGGTGTTCGAAAATGTGACTTTGGCGTACAAATTCCTAGTTGAATACCTAGTAGAATATGGTGACCCTGAGTTTGTCGCTAGACGCATTCAGTTGTAGGTGGCTATATGAAATATTTGAAATACATACTAGTACTAGTTGCAGGTATAACTCTAGGCTTATACTGCACGGGTTGTGCAAAACAAAAATTAGAACATCGAGTTGGTGTTACACCACAAACTCTAGAGAGTAGGTAAGATGATGGAAAACATTAGATTAACACCAAACCAATTACTTGAGTTAGCTCAAGGTGAACCAGTGTTACGCTGGGATGTTGAAGACGAAGCACGCGTCCAATTTAACGATGAAGACCTTAAGACGAAACAAGCAGAAATAATGAATCAGTCAATGTCAAAAAGGTTCTTCAATCTTAGTGTTGGAACTGAATGTGATAGTCCGTATAACAACATCGACATTACAATGGTTGTTACATGGGACCATAACACACATTTATTTATGAAGCATGGTTCAGACTGCGTAATAGAATCACTAATTGATGTCGAGATTGCTTACAATTGCATCATTGAATACTTGCGCAAACATGGCAACCCAGATTATATAAACAAAATAATTAACAATTAGGGATACCAGATATCCCTAATTTCTCCGACTTTTGTACCTGACAATTGTGCGCGTTCCGCGAACTCTAGTCAGGTACCATCCTCGGAACTAAACTGAAAGGAAAAAACTATGATAAAAAACGGAAATGAATTATACGAATACGTAGAACGTAGATTACAAAGTATTGGTAATAGAGGTGACGCTGTCGCGTGGCATCTTGGTGAATACGGGGAGGAAATCCTTGTTTACCTACTAGTTGGTAGTGATTTCACACTATTCGCATATCCTACCGGAGATTTAACATCTGAAGATACGGATATGTTATCAGAGTTTGATGAGTTAATCACTTTAGCGTCAAGTATTCCGACAATGGAATTCACAGGGCGCGCTAAAGTGGTTCACACTGCGCTATGTGAGTTAATTTGGAACGCGTGCGATATAGATACAGAATTAATCGCAATTCGTGACGACTTAGATAGGGGGAACAACGATGAAGCTTATTAAATTTATAGTGGCTCTTTCAGCCTTAACAATGATACTTACCGGTTGCTCAAGTGACCGTGACAAAGTTCAAGGTACAGTCTCAGAATACGCGACTAAGCAAGAAGATATCGAAGGTACAGTAATCGCCAAACGTTCAACTGAAGACGTTAAGAAATCAGAAGACAAAAAGGCGGAAGACCAAAAGTCTGAAGAAAAGAAAGAGAATAAATAATCGGAATACTTCCGATTAGAAAGGACTAACATGAAAAAAACAATGAAAATCGCGAGTGCCGTACTAGGCACTACTCTAGTGCTAACTGGTTTTGGTAGCGGAATTGTAGACGCCAAAGGTTCATCAGGTGGTGGTGGACGTGCATCTTCGAGCTCATTTAGTTCGAGTGCGGGTCGTTCATCAAGCTCATCATTTAGTAGCTCAAGCCGAGCGTCTAGCTCATCAAGGTCTAGTTCATCAGGCTTTAGTTCAAGCCGTTCGTCTAGCGCTAGCCGTTCTAGTTCGAGTTCACCATCGAGTTCACGTAGCTCTAGTTACTCTTCGAGTTCTCGTAGCTCAAGTTCTTCATCTCCGAGCTCTAGCTCTCGAAGCTCAAGCAGTTACAGTAGTCCGTCGGTAAGCTCATACCCAAACTCTAGCTCAAACAAATCAGGTGTTATGCGTCCAAAAAGTAACGCACAAGCATCTCGTGAGAGAGAAAGATTAAAAGACGTTGATACTAGCTATAGTAAAAATCGAAACAGTTACGCATCAAAAAACTATCGTAACACATATCGCTCATACCTAAACGACAATTATCGTAACTCAGGGTTTTTCTCTGACAACTCAAGTATGAATGGTATTTTCTGGGGTTACATTATCGGTGATATGATTGGAGATTCGTTCCGTTCAGCTCACTATAACGATAAGTTTAATCAACTTGACCAGAAACAAAAAGAATTATTCTACAACATTCGTGAAGGTAAAACTCCAATCTATATGATTGAGGTTAGAACAAAAGATGGTAGTACAAGACAAATTACCGTCACAAAAGAACAATACAATAGAATTCGCGAAGGTGACGAAATTCAAATTAAAGATGGAAAACTCACACTCATTAGCGGTGAAGGCAAAAAACTAGAAGACGCTAAAAAGGCTGAAGAAGCGAAGAAGTTAGAAGACGCTAAAAAGGCTGAAGAGGCTAAAAAGAATGAAAAATAAATAGACTCAGACATCGTCTGAGTCTTTCGTCTTAATTAAATCACGAAACTGAACTTGTATATACAAGTTCCAAAACTAAATGAAAAGGAGAAATAATATGATAGCGAAAAATGTATATCACCCAATCTGGGACAATTTATTATACTACGCACTAATTATCGGACTCATACTACTTGTTATCATGGTGACCCAAAGACCTGGTAAGATTAAGTTAGCAACAATAATCCTCCCACTTCTTGGACCAATGATTATGGGTCTGTTTTTGATGAGAATTACATTTGGTAATACCCCTGCGAATGTCAAACTCCAAGAAATAGAATCGCACATTGAGGTAGATGGTAACCGTGTGTCAATAAACAACTTGCCTGATGGTTATTGGTATAACATAACGTCCGGCACATTTAACTCAAAAGAAACGCAACACTTCGAATTCAAATATGACGCATTTTATGACCAAGGTATGTTGGTAACGAAAAATGGCGATGCAATCGAATTGGACAAAGACGACATTAAATTAATACAACAGAAAGCTGGTGAAAATTAATGATAGAACAAATTCCATGGTTTTACTCATTTTCCGCAAATAATTGGTGGATACTTCTTATTGTAGTGATTCTATTAAAAATTATTGGAATAGTTATGGTCAGTATTGCTGATGAAGATAGCAGTCTCACCTATTTAGGTTTTGTTACACTATTGTACCTGATGTATATCATCACACTATTAATCACAATTGTAGTGTGTTTCACAGTTCTTTTTGGTTATAAGTCTGAAGGGAAAGTTGTAGGTATGAGAGACGTGCCAAATCTAACAGTCACTACAGAAAACAATATTGTGACTATCAAGTCACTACCGAAGAATTTCAGATATTCAGAAATAGATGGTCAGCGACTAAAACCGAGTATAAACCAGAAATTCAAATATGAAGTAAACCAAGACTTCGGTACAGCTTATCTTATCTCAGAAGATGGTGGTAAATTCAAACTATCTGATGAAGACAAAGAATACTTGAAAGAAAGAGGTGTGCGATAATGCTGATATTCACGTCAGACACTGACCTAACAATCGCTGTCATTGCAATTATATTAATGGTGATTGGTATATTAACGCTAATATTTCTTCCTGAGCTTGCCATACTTTGCATCCTAATATCAGGTTTAAGTATGTTTGGTCAAAGTATATATCATAACCTAATTGACGACCATAGGTCACTACGAGAAGTTGATGGTTATATTACTGTTGATAAGTCGAAGGTAACCATTAACGAACTTCCGCACAACTACTCCTATGAAACGCTCGATAACGATAAGGAGCTGAAAAGTAGTGAGAAACAAGTATTCCACTATGAAGAAAATCCAAATTTTGACGCGGCGTACTTAGTCACTGAGGATGGAAGTAGGTTTAAGCTATCTGATGAAGACAAAGAATACCTAAAAGAAAGAGGTGTGAGCCAATGATATATGAACTTGAAAAATTAGAATTATTTGGAATAAGTTGGTTGAACTATCATGTTGCATTTTGGATACTCACAATCGCCTGTTTGTTGATTAGTTTCATTATCATCTGTTTTGATACTCAAAGCGACACGAACAACAGTGATGAAATAAATGTTGATGCCGCTATGTTTCTGTCAGCATTCATAGTATTCGGATTCCTCACATTCCTCACATCAGGTGGTCTAGGAAAATACACTTCTCATACTGTACCATTATCAACTATCGGTGATAAAATCACTGTTCATGGTGAAAAAGTTGTAATTGGCAAGTTTGACAACCCATATGGGTACGAAAGTTTCACAGAAAATAAGAGTGAAAGCGTCCCTAACAGGGACGCTGAGCAGATATTCAAATTCGAATATAATGAATTGTACGAATCAGGTAAATTGATAACTGAAAAAGGTAGTTATTATGAGCTATCAAAAGAAGACGCTAGATACCTAAAAGAAAGAGGTGAACACTAATGGTTATATACTATGAACACCCACTTACAGTAGTATTTCTCATTGTGATGGCTGTCTCACTTGTCGCTGGACTCATCGCATCTGCTAACGGATTCGCTGAGATGATGGTGCATCCAGATAAAGAAACTGAAAGTCTCAAAACATCAGGAAAAGTCGCAGGTTGGTGCATCTTACTTATCGTTATTGGTGTGGCCGGCATGTGCATTCTTAATCATAACCAAGACCGAACACTGTCAAGTATAGATTCTTATATCAGTACTGACGGTTCGATGGTTACTATCGAGGCTCTACCTAGCCACTACATGTATTATAAATTCGACAACGATAGTCGTCCGAACAGCGAAAGTCGACAAGTCTTTAAATTTGTCGAAAACCTAGAATATAAGTCAGCGTACCTTGTTGCAGAAGACGGTGGTAAGTTTAAACTCTCTGATGAGGATAAAGAATACTTAAAACAACGCATGGACAAATAGTACATAACAATTGCCCGTAGATTAGGGATACTGAATATCCCTAATTCATCCGACCTTTGTACCCGGCATTTGTACGCGAATAGCGTTCGTTTGTCGGGGATTAATTGTCGGAAACTAACAAAAAGGAACAAATTACATGCTCAAAAAGTCAACCAATAAAACATTATTACCACTTGCAGTATTTCTCGTAAGTTGTGCGATAATCGCAGCTTTGTCACGTTATCACACCACACTAGGTGAGAACGTCTCATACATCCTCGGAGGCATATTCACCTTGGCAGGTTTAATTAGTCTCTTTACATTCTTTGTTCTCGCTGACGGTGTCTATGTTAATTTATCAGAGGTGGATACCCACATAGAAACCCAAGGTAGTAAAGTTATTATCAACCCATTACCCAAAGAATATTCATTCGAACACGGTATAGCTACACCAAACCCAAACGCGCGTACACGTACGATATTAGTTTTCGAATACGATTCGACATTTGAGAGAGGGTATTTACGCGACTACAAAGGGTTTTCGTATAAGCTTGGTCAAGCTGACTTAGAATATATTCTTAAGAAGACAAGAAACGTAGGTGACCAAAATGGATAAGAGCTACGTATTGGTAGAGCGAACGTACGAACCAACCACACTGTCCGATGGGGCGATAACATTCGCCATTATAGCTGGTGTTATAGCTTTAATTATTATATCTCGTTCATATAAATGTAACGATGAATCGCTGTTAGTTGTTGCAATCCCCTTTCTACTCGTTATTGGTTACCTCATCGTACCATGGTTACATTATGAAACGGGGATATCGAAAGGTAACGCGCAGTATAACCCAATACCTATAAGTCAGGTTCAGCAATACATACATGTCGACAAATCAAAAGTTGTCATTGATGAACTTCCTGAGGAATATTTCTACAAAGACAAGTTTGACACAACGAAACCAGAACACATCGGCCGTAGAATTTTTGAATTCAAGTATGATTCGCTATTTGAAAAAGGTGTATTAGTCGATGATGACGGTAATGAGTTCAAACTAAATAACGACGATATCAAATTCCTACAAGAAAGGGGTAATTCAAATGGATAAAAATCAAATCCTATACGAAAAGACCATCGACAAAGGTTACTATCCGATGTCCGAGGATATGTCGACAACGTTAGTCGTCTGTTTATTGTTAATTGTACTGTGCATATTGGCATGCGGTCTCCTTAAGTCCACTGATATCCTTATTCTTATACCTATTCCGTTAACCATTATAACAGCAATAGTCGGTATATGGGGTTATATCAACCTTCTCAATAAGACCAGTGGGACTACAACCTATAAAGAAGTGAACCTAAGCTCTGTCAATGCTGATATATACGTTAACAGTGATAAAGTCACTATAGACAATCTACCTGATAAATACTATTATCAAGATGAAGTAAATAAAGTTGATACCAAACCGACTCATATATCGCACCGAGTATTTAAGTATGACGGTTTCTATGACACGAAAAAACTAATCGATGAGAAGGAGTCGAATTCAAACTTAACGACGCTGACACACAATTCCTAAAAGAAAGAGGTGCGAAGAATGGATAACACCTTATTGATAGAAGTGACACGTGTACCAGTCAATAATTGGTTACAGATAATTGTAATAATTGCCATAGTCATACTGGGTATGACCGCTACACTCTTCACCCTTGCTGTTTGTGGTCTTCTTGACGCTATAGTGGTCATGGTGATTGCTGTAATTACACTGTATTTCACCTATACACACCCATTCACCATACCCTCTGAGCGCTCTGTTCCGCTATCACAAATTTCAGACCAAGTACACGTGACTAACTCGAAAGTTGTTATAGACAAACTTCCTGATAACATCAAATACAGACCTGAACGTCTTAAGGATTCGAGGGATAGAAAGATATTTGTCTTTTCTTACGACGAAACGTTTGAGACTGGTAAGTTAACTGACGCGACAGGTGAAATATACCCAGTATCAGACGCTGACACACAATTCCTAAAAGAAAGGGGTGCCAAAAATGGATAATATAACAGTTGACCCGACATTTTATTTGACCAGGACTATATGGGAAACCCAACATACAGTCTTATTACCATTAGCTGTCGGCATAGCGCTTGGTGTTTGTTTGTTCGCATTCGCCCATCATACTTATGCTCGAGAAGCAAACACGGCCAGCGTCTTGTTTGTCATCTCGTGCTTATTAGGTATTTTATTCTATAAATCGTTCGGGACGTACGAGACGTCAAAAACTGAGGTAGTCGGCCTCGTAGCCGTCCAAGACCAAATTGAAATTAACGGTGACTCGGTTATAATAAACGAACTACCTGACGATGTACATTATTCAAATACAGACTCTACAGCCAGACGCTTTATGAGATTTGAAAACAAATCTGGTGCTAGACGTTTGTATGATGAGAGTGGAAATTACTACACATTATCAGGTGACGACGTCAAGATACTTAAAGAAAAAGGTCTTGTTGTAAAAGAATAAGCTACGGGAAACCGTAGCTTATTCCTCTAAAGAAAGGAATAAACTATGTTAATTAAATCAACTCAAATAGACACTTCATCTGATAAGTGGATTATAACGTTGCTAATCGTGCTTATAGTAATCACGCTTATCGTTGTGGCTACCAAGCATATCATTACGGCATTTATGTGTCTATGTGTAATGGGATATCTTTTCGGTCAGCTACACTGGTCAGACTATAAAGAAGACCCTATACATTTATCTGATGTCCCGATTGAGATTAAAGTACAAGGACAAAAAGTAGTCATACCAAATCTCCCTGACGGTTACATGTATAAAGACCTTGCAGGTCATTCTAGACCGGACAATAGTGAGCATATCTTCAAGTTTGATTACGATGAAATATTCGAAGCTGGGACTCTGACAGACCGAGATGGTCGAAAATACGAACTCGATAAAGAAGATTCGAAATACTTAAAAGAAAGGGATGGTGAATAATGCTCGAGACAATAGATTATGAAATTATAATGACCTGGCCGTACGCGCTAGCTCTACTCGCAATTTGTGCTCTTGGTGTATTCGGATTTCTATCGGATGGCCTCTGGTTAACTCAAACAATCCGTTAGGGCAAATATTTGGAGGTGCTATCACCGTACTAAGTGCGGTACCTCTTATTCTTGGCTCATTTTGTTTCATATTACTATCATTCCAAGCGGTAGTTGCTGATAACGGATTGCAAAAGAAAGATACCAGTCTATCACAAATTGCCGAAGTTATTCACGTCGAAGGTGACAAAGTCACAATTGATAAGTTGCCAAAAGACGTCGAATATAAGTCGTACAGACTAAAAAGTGACTCTAAACAAATATTCAAGTTCGAGCGTGACGATTACTACGAACGTGGATATCTAATCGACCACAATGGTAACAAGTATGAATTAAACTCTGACGACACAAACTATCTCAAAGAAAGGAGTGGTAAATAGTAGTTTACGCTAACTATCATTATGTATTCGAGAACACACTGTGGATAATTGCGGGACTATTTTTCGTAGATATTGTTACTTCTACGAAACTGACAAAACACAAGGAGTTTGGGCGATTGTGTTTAAACCTGACTGTACCCATAGGTCTTATCGCAATCTTCTTACCGCTAGCTCTCCAAAAAGACGTTGGACTAAAGACCATTTCCAATCAAATTACTGTGTCAGGAACAAAAGTCTCAATTGACCCTCTTCCTGAAGGTGTCTCGTACAACGACCTGAAAGACGACTCAGGGTCAATTAAGCATATATCGAAACACGAACGAAATACATTCCAATTCTATTACGACTCGAATTACGAAGCAGGAAAACTTGTAACCAAAGAAGGTTACCATCGTGACCTGAGTTATGAGGACTCGCAATATCTATTAGAAAGGGGTGCTCGTAATGATAACTAGAACACCACTCTTTGCTGAGATAATGATATACAGTGCTGGTATCATGGCGTTTATCGCAATCACAGCTATATTCTTCGGTGACTGTTTTGACGAAGAAAAGATGAAAAAGAAAACTAAAGATGTGTGGTTCGTAGTAGGTGCTACAACAACTATATTAACATTCTTCTGTGTATCATTAGGGTTGTTCAGCACTATGGTACTTAACAACCATGTCGCTCTTTTTGAGTTATCAGACAAAATCCGTGTCGAGGGTGAGAAGGTTATCTTCGAGCCCATCGCAAATAAATTCACTCCAGGTAGTGATTACGACAACTCTAATGTTAATAACGAAAGTCACCCTAACGCGAAAGTCCGTAATGTATTCATCAGTGAATACGATGAGAACTTTGACTCAATCACTCTGACAGCTCAAAACGGTTATAAGTACAAACTTAACTACGAAGACACTAAATTTTTACTCGAAAAAGGTGCTAGAAAATAGCACCTTTCTTCTAAGAAAGGACTCAAATGCACGAATTCGGAATAAAATTCATTCTTTGCGCTTTGCTCGCAATCACACTTGCTATCATTGGTATTGGTCGAAACATAAAACACATGTATTCGTCGGAAAACCCATACCCAGGCGTCCGAACAACACCGTACCATATTGCTAATATAATATACGCTGGTACAATCATACTCGCCATATTCATAGGTCTCCTAGGACTATGTCTATATTAGAAAGAAGGTGAAACCTTGATAATCTACAATTTCAAACTAATTGGTGCGATAGTATTCGTCACACTTATCTTATCGATGTTTATCGCCCCATTTGTAAAACTCAAATGTACAAAAATACCTGAACAGGTATTTACCTACCACAGAGTAGGTTCCATGGTTATCTTATTTGTTATAACACTCGCTCTAATCTTCCTTCCACCAAGAATTGTTCCGCCCGAGAAAGTGGAACCATATCTTGAAGTTCATGGAAATGAAATTACCGTTAAGGACTTACCTCTCTATTATTCTTATCCTGACACCGATGATGTCTATGTCAAAGGTGAGCGTACACTTACATATAGTAACGGTACACTTCGAGATGAATTTAGTACATACAAGTTGACTGACAAGGAAGACAAGTTCTATCGTCAGCTAATTTACGAATCAAATAACTAGGTGTCTAGACACCAGAAAGGACCAACATGTTAATCTATATTCCATATAAATCAGCTATTGTGGCTCTTATTGTCACCATACTCCTAATTTTCATTGTTAGGTATCTTATATATAAATTATGCGAAACAGACAAAATTACAGACCGTATCGGTTTCGCTCTTATTGCGCTACCAATTTCATCATTCATTTCCGGTGTATATTTATTATTTGGTACGTGGCACCAAATACCGTTGAGTGAGGTACCGAACTCAATTGATGTTGAAGGTAATCTTGTAACCATACACGATTTACCGGATGGTTACGCGTATAACCCCAATGGTCTCAGTACCAAAGAACCAATCAAATTCAAATACACTTACGTCGAAGACTTCAAGGCTGGTTTCCTTGAGACCACAAAAGGTGACCGCTATGAGCTCTCGGACGAAGACTCAGACTATATCAAATCCAGACAGAAAGGATAGAAACAAATGTTATTAAATTATACACCCGTGATTGCTGACTATCTAATCGCTATTGGTATTATCGGTAGTATTATCGGTCTTATGTTCTTTATAACATCTGCCAAATACACTCTACCTACCAGGTCGATGACTGTGTCATTTTTATCGATAGCACTCATGTTTGTTGGTATTTTTATCAAAGAATACAAGTCACATGACGCCAATTTCGCAGACATTCCAGACTCAATCGCAGTATCTGGAGACATGGTAACTATTAGTAATCTACCTGCATCGTACACTCTTGAGCCAGAAGATATTAACGAACCGTGGTATAACGGTCGAGCCAGCAATACGTACAGATTCGAATACAATCACGAATTTGGTAAATATACTCTAAAAACTATCGAAGGGCGCATCTTCAAGCTTTCGGACGAGAACGCAGACTATATCAAATCAAGGCAGAAAGGATAATATCATGGAAATACTAAAACTACAACTAGACTATGACCCGCTTATAAGACTTATACTATTCTGTCTTAATATAGGTGTCAGTGTTGGTCTATTTATACTGGGGATGAGTATTGTTGAGCGTTTCGTGTCGAAATTACCTACAGCTATACACCACATATTAATTGGTGTGTGCGCACTCATAGCGCTATCACCAACACCTATGTTCTCGAAATACTATAATAGTACTGATTTATCACACCTGGACACAACCATATCAATAAATGATAATCTAGTGACTATTGAGAATGACAAACTCTACTATAATTTGCGTGCTGCGTCATCTCTACCTGACTCAAGTCGCGATTTAGGTGACAAATTTATTGGTCGCTATGAATACGATTCGTCATACGATACTGGATATCTAATTGACAAATATGGTATTAAATACGAACTCTCACGAACCGACAACGAATACATCAATAAGAAAGTTAGAGGTGACATATAATGCATATTGCGTTAACTCCAAATATTCTAGCGCCAATCGGCATAATATTCACAATACTAGCCACCTACTTCACATTCCGCGTGTTCTGGGGAACACTTGGTCGTTGGTGCCGCGTAATACCCGAGAGCACCTCATTTATAAAGCGACTCTGGCATGACCCATTCGTCTATATGTTAGTGTCGATGATGGGTGTACTACTATTCTTCGCCACCCCGCTAATTATCATTTCACACTCAATTCCTATGAAGAATTTTGACGAACACGTGACCGTACAAGGTCACAACGTCACTATAGAAAATCTACCTAAAACATATGCACTATATAATGAGTCAGGTGACTCTATCGGCCGAATCAGTGGTAAATATAGAGATGGTAAACTCGTTGTTGATGGTGCAGAATACGAACTAAGGAAATCTGACATCAAATATCTAGATAGAAAGGTAAAAGACAATGAGTCTAATTAAAAAGAAAATATATGTCACGCAAGAGATGCATGATAGCATGTTAGCGTCATTTAAAAGTGCATTTATCGCAATCGGCGTTGTTGCGACAATTCTCGTGCTATTAGCACTATACTACCATATTAGGTACAAACGAGCTAGTGGTTCAGAAGATATCAACAAATACAAAGAGTTGAGGCTCAACTCAGCGCTATTTCTAATACCATGTGCTGTTGCGAGCTTCTTGAGCTTAGGCTTTTATCCAACACAAGTTGGTGGTGAAGAAGGTTACAAAGATGTGCAACTCACCGACCTTAAAGGTATCGCACACTTTGACGGACAAACACTGAAAATAGACCCTCTACCAAGTGATTACTCATATACGAATCACCGTATCGACCCTGCTTCGCCACAGGTGTTTGAGGTTTATCTTGGCAAAAATGGTTCATCAAATGCGACAGTTATAGTGCTTGGTGAAGAAACAAGTGTGCCAAATAATGACCTATTATATCTCAAAGATTAGGGATACTGAGTATCCCTAATTCATCCAACTCTTGTACCCGACAATTGTGCGCCTACTGCGAACTATAGTTGGGGATTATTGTTGGAAGAAAGGAATATATGAACCACTTAATAGAAAAAAGTGAACTAATCACTAACACTATGTCTGACGAAGTAACTCAAACAGTTCTTCGTGCATGGTCACCACTCGTATATACGTGTCTCGGTGTTACAGCTCTATGCGTACTCATTTTTCTCATATCGCGAAGTTGGCAAAGCCGAGTTGAAGCAGATATCGAAAAACAAAACAGAGACACCCTGTGGTCACGTCTTGTGACCGTGCAGACTATATCACTATCTTTAGCTGTGATACCGGTCATTTGCGCGTCTATTATCGGTCTAGGTATAGCGGTTAAGTTAATGTTTAACCGCCCTGGTGAGTCACTTATCTCAAAACCTGCTGACCTAACGGAAATCAAAGATTACGTGGAATATAAAGGTGACCAACTCATTATCCAACCACTTCCAAAAGGTTACAACTACCGGGAAAAGTCATACGACGCTAATTCTACGCACTATTTCTTTGTAGTAGATAGGTACGATGACTATTTCATTTATGGCTCTGTCTCGTATGGTGTTAGGGCGAACTATGAGCCTAAAGTTGTGGGGCGTGTTCCTCGTGACCAGATGGAGAGTTTGAGAACCAAGTCTTAGCCAATTTGTATACACAAATTGGCTTTTTAACGGGGATAAACCCCGCACCCCATAAATCTCATGAAATTAAATACGAAAGGTTGTGCCAAAATGAAAGAATATAAAATATTAATCGAGTACGGTGACTACAAAACTCTTTACGTTGGAACGCTACATGAATTTTGTACTTATTATAATTGCGACGCTCTGACTATTGACGAACTTATACCTATTATTAAGCATGTAGACAACGCGGATAGTGTTACACAAGTTGAGTTAGATAAAGATGTTAAATATATCGCAGATTTATTAGGTTGCGAACGTGAATATGTGAAATTCAAAACAGAATTAGACAAGATGGTAAGAAAGGCTAGAGGTGAATAACATGATAGCATTTTACGGTAAAAATTCCCCGTACTCTAATTTCCACTATGTGGAATTTGAATATAAGGGATACAAAGTAACAAGCTCAGAACAAGCGTTTATGCTGGAGAAAGCATTAATGTTTGATACAAGTATGGTTAAACCCATACTCGCAACAACTGACCCTAGAGCGATTAAACGACTTGGTCGCAAGGTGAGAAACTTCGATGAAAAGAAATGGAATAAGGTCAGATATGACATTATGGTCGATATACTGCTCGCTAAATTTAGCAATGAACCATTAAAATCACAACTCCTAAGTACAGGTGACGAACTCATGGTTGAGGCGTCTCCAAACGATAAAATTTGGGGCGCAGGTCTTGCGATAGGTGACGCGAGACTTAATTACCCGAACTATTATCCAGGTCAGAACCTATTAGGTAAGGCCCTTATGGAAGCTCGTACATGGCTTAGAAATATGTAATCCTGCACCAGCAGGTGAAAGGACTAGTATGGAGACAATAAACAAACTTAAGAAGCTATACGCCAACACTAACTACACACCAAAAAAATGGGAAAACGACCTCGGCGTAACATACGCCTTATTTAGTGAGCGTGACAATAATTCTATTAATATAGAGAGCAGTGAAACAGTAGACGCTATTGCGGAAAACTTTAATGAGTTTAATACTCTACTGAGCGAAATGCCGGAAACACCGCATTTTGTAGTATATAGTGACGCTTGGATTTTTAGGTCACTATCATGGTACAAATACGATACGGTCGTTACAATTGTACCAAAAGAAGGTAAATATGAAATAACGGTGAGTTGTGAACTTATGGTGCGCGACCATGAAATCTATAGCATTACATATAGTGATGTTGAACTAGAAGACTTGACAGAAACGATAGTAAAACTTAGAGGTCAAACAATCAGGTTTGCTAAACAGAACAGTAAAGAATTTGAAGACATATTCGGAAAACCCGAGTCTGATTTTTAGAACTGAAATATACGGGTTTGACGGGTGGAATAATGGAAAATCATATACCCGGCACAATGATTATGCTAACGGTGAAAAACCCTGACGAATTTCTTAGCGAAGTCAAAAACCTTGGTGGATACTCTCAAGCTGTAGAAGCGTGGATTGATGATATGAATAAGCAGTTTGAACCTTATAATTTCAAAGTGGAATATCAACTATTTGCGGAATATTTAAGAATTGGCAGCATTAATTATGACAAACATCCGTTTGTATCCGATTTGAGTATAATAGCTAAACGTAACGTCATATCTACAGCACAAGACGTATATAAATTAAGAGAGTGTGTACCCACACTTATCAACTTAATGCAACTCGTGAAAGACCACCCAGAGATGTTTAAACGTGTCAAAATAAACATTCTAAATCAATCTGTAACACTTGAGCGATGTACAAATATCGGTGAAGTGCGAACTGAGATGAAAATCATGGCAAGTCTAGAGACAATGCAAGACACAGAAGCTAAATTGACACTAACCGTTGATGAGCTTGATTATCAAAAAGGTAACCATCGGTTCACAACAGAGCGCCTAACACCTGTTGTTGAGACGTTTTTCGAAAACGTAGAACGCACAGACAATTTAGCTGAGTGTGTCGAGACTCTTGCTATTAAGTTGAACGAACAAGCTATGAGAGAATCACTTCTTCTGCTAATGTGTGAATAGAAAGGTGAGACAATGGACTTAAAAGAAATACTACAAAAAGAAAATGAACTAAAAGACGAATTAGCTAAATTACAAAAGTTAAAAACTAAGGTATCCGACTCGGATATTGATTGGAGTATCGTTAATGAAATTAACGAAAGACTTAGCGAGTACGGAGTTACGTCAGCTATTAGTATCCGTGGGGAATTATATACTTTAACATTTGAGGCTCGCAAACATAGATTATACCACGACGCGTATGATGAGAAAAGTCTAAATGAAATACTGACTTACACTCACGAGAATATTGACACTCTTTGCACTATACTAGACTGTGTTAAAGACTACGCGCTAACTCGCTTATGGATATTTAGCGTTGGTGACATATATAAAATATTCGTAACAGCCGCTGATGATGACAGGATATTAGAAGAGACTATGGAAATCGCGTACTCTGAAGGTGAGTGCAACATTAAAATACAAGACCGACGTGATTTGGTTATTATACCTCAAGGTCGTTACGTTCGTGATGTATATCACAGCATTTTAAGTGACGCGAGTCATACTATCTCAGAGTGCTTCATGTATGACAAATCAGATGTTCCTATCAACGAGTTACCTGAAGCCGTCAACCTAGCACGTAAACACGTTAGCGACGTGGTCGCTGATAATGTAATCACGCACTCTAGTGCAAAATTAGAATTATTGGGGGGGATTAGACTAGAACCAGTCTCGGCTGGTTCTTTTTTTTTACCAAGGGAGGTCTGAGAAAGCCTGGGATTTTAATCCTGGGATGAATCAGTACCGTTAGTGATTCTTACTGTTATTTCTTGACTTTATCCCTTTCTTGTGATATAATATAAGTATAATATAAGAAAGGAGAGTGTCTCATGAGAGCATCTACACCCAGTTTTGTGGTTTCGGTAAAAGCACATTTACCTGAACAGATAGAAAACCACTTAGAGAAGAGTTTTAATATCGCTAATAGCGCTTATAACGAGGCACTCTGCTTAGGTCTACGCAGACTTAAAGCGATGCGAGCTAACCCAAGATATCAAGAGCTATTAGAAGCTCGTCAGTCTTTAGCTAAAAGTATCAAGCAGTTGAAAAAATCTAAAGGTTTAGCGTGGCAACTCAAGCTATACGATAAAGCTTTATATAATCTACGATTAGATTATGGGTTATCAGAGTTTAGTTTATCTAAACACCTTACAAATCGTAGAAACGAGCCTAACTCTCCTTATCAGCATCTAAGCTCATCAGAACTTCAAGTTATCGCTAAAGATGTTTATAAGACGCTTGAAAGTCATATTCTATAAGGTCAAACCCCATAAGGTGCAATTTAGAAGTAAATACAGCTTAAACGCGAGCTTCAGAAACAAAATGAACAACACAGGTACCTTTCGAAGAATATTCTTACGAAGTGGTAGTCGCCGAAGCAGGTGAAGGTGAAGATATGACATTGTACGACTATATAGTAGCTCTTGATGAGGTGACAGACAAATTATATGTAACAGTTGACAGGGGTGTAAAATATTAAATATAAAATAGTAGACGGAGGTGTCAAATGTTAAATATATTCAAGAAAAACGAAAAGGTAGACAATACACCAACAGACTTAAAACAAGAAGAACAAAGACTCTTAAAAGAACTAGAAGAAGTGCGCGAGCGTATGAAGTTTGAGTCGGTTCAAAATAGAAATACAGACAATATCGAACAGGCGTTTAAAAACGCTGGATATGAATTTACATTAAGTCCTCACCCAGCAATGTGGGATAAGAATTACACTCTATTAATGATAAAGAATGCCAAAAATAACGTTGTAGCTACCGGACATCACAAACCAGACGAGTTAAATGAATTACTAAATAATTTAGATTCACATTTAGATACGGTTGTGTCACTACTTAAGCCGCAAGAACAATTCAATGACGTTGATAGTGTTTATATAGGTCAAAACAAAATCAGTATATCACGTGACATCACATATAATTCACCGAGAAACTCATGGTATGGTACATGCAAAATATCTATCGTAGATAACTGCGCTACAATAAGCGCTCATCTCGAGCATTTCGTCCCCGCAGAAGACATAGTACAATTTCCAAACGGTGTAGTGCGAGGTGTATATTCAGATGATGGTCGTACACCAATTATAGTATACAAAATTAAGCAAAATGGTGTAAATCTTAAAGACGTCTGCGATACGATGAAAGATATGCACAAGAGGTTATGTGAGACAATTAAAGAAAACGATGAGTAGTTGGAATCTCTGACTACTCTATTATTTGTATAAGTGAGGTGTAAGTATGAATAAACGACTTTATGAAACCAGGAAAGCAATAATGGAACAACTTATAAGCGACCCGAATATCGATGTGAGTTGTAAAATAATAATAGAAGAGGTGTATAAGCGTTATTTAGACAGCGATAGACTCCCGAAGTACTTTTATAGTTTGGTCCAAATCGCTGAACTGACGATTGGTGCATATATACCCGAATGGTACCGCTGGAACGCAGACCCGGTCTACGGTGGATATGAGATAATATTCACCGTCCCTGAAGCAGACGCTGAAGGTAATCCGTGCAACTTAATGTTAGAATTTCATTGTGACGAAGATTTTAGAATTCGAGAAATATTCCATATATGGTAAGTGTGACGATATGTCCAACTATTATAAGAAAGTTATCAACACACTCGAAACGACTGATTGTACACTAATCTTAAATGACGAAACAATTGAAATTAAAAATGGAGAATAAGAAAGACTAATGGGACGGTGAGATGAATGAAAATTAAATGGATTGGAACTACAAAACTCGGCGAAGAGATAGAGCCATTACTCACACAATATGAGACAATCTTCGTTGAATGCGAGTATTATACGGTACTGATGAGAGCCATTCAAGACCTAAAAGACTTACATCCCAACTATCAAACCGACTTATTCACGGCCGAATGGTGTGATTGGAATTATCATGACCCGAACAACCTAACATTAATCAAAAACGAAATGAGACGTCATCCAAATGAACGTGTTTATCTACAGATTGATACGAAAGATGAAACATATACCATCTGTAATAGTTGGCACGTTCATCGAGTATTAGGAAAAGGCGCCCATGCCGTTCTTATAACTACAATGTCTTATGCGAGAACATAAGATGTTGACGAAGTTTAGAAGATAGAAAGGATAATTAATGCTGAACAAAAAGAAAATAAAAGAACTAGAACAAAAGTTAGAAACAATTAGCGAAGAAATGGAAGCGCTAGAAGACGCTAAAATGGAAGCTGAAAAAGAACTAGACAGATTGAGTCGAGATACAAGTATTGAGTTACCTGAGCCGGGAACTAAGTTTTATAGCGTTCTTGATAGCGGTGAAATCTTTGAGTATGAGTACGACAGGGAATATAGTGATGGCGCTTATCTTCTAGGTAGACTATTTGAAACTGAAGACGAAGCTCATCGTGAACTAAGAGTTCGCCAAATTACATTCCAAATCAAGAAATGGGCGGAGTCTCACAATGATGGTTGGACTCCAAATTGGAGTGACGGCGCAGAATACAAGTGGTACGTAATGTACGACTCAACATATAACTGTTTGACAACTCAATCTACAGTTGATGAAGCGCATAGCCCAGAGACAATTTACTTTAAAGACGGCGGAATAGCACAAACGTGTATTGAACTATTTCGAGACGAATGGTTTGAACTATTTGGTGCTCCAAAAGTACATAGAAAAAGGTAACGTTACCTATTTTCGTAACACTTTTGTATACGACAATTGTGGACTGCAGATTTGGTTAGTCGACAATTGTTGTACTAACTTATATACTAGAATCTAAAATGACATAAGAAAGGAATTAGCAATGAAGACATTTGAGTTTCAAACATACGCTAATCTGTTAGGTGAAAACATGAAGGAATTCCAAACACAAACAATGACCGACTTACTAAACGAACATCTCAGAAAAGCTGGTCTTGACTATAAATTTGAGTGTGTTGTAACAAGTACCGAAAGTGGTAGAGAGTGTACTCTGTGCCTTGTTGAAGACGTGGAGTATGTAAAACACGAAGTTATCGCCGAGTTCACTACAGAATATATCGACATAATAATCAATATGCTTTGGACAAATCTAAAACACATCGAGAAGTGGATTACCCTACTTAAAATACACGAACACTTCATGACGAGTGAGAAAGTATGTGTCATCGACCTTGGCAATATGACAATGCGATTTATACACAAAATATACAAAGGTGGTATCCATACTATCGTTCATAGTAACATTAGTTGTACTGAACAAAGTGTTGAGCTCTTTGTGGAACAAAGATATCCGTATGTGGATATTGAAGGCGGCTATAAGACAATTCACCCTAACGAGAAGTGTCGCAAAAGGGCTTTCTCAAGTGATTCTGCGGTTGTAACTGCAGATAACTACTGGACTGTGTACACTGTATTAAATCAAAGAATAATGAATGAATTGAAGTCATCAGACTTCTGGAAAAACTTCAAAGGTAACGACTAGTGACCAGAATTCAATTAGGGATATTCGATGTCCCTAATTTCTCCAACTATTGTACCTGACAATTGTCCGCATCCTGCGAACGTTTGTCAGGTCAATTTATTGGAAATAAAAGTTTCAGCCAATTTGTATACACAAATTGGCGTTTCATGGGGATAAACCCCACACCCCTATAATCTTTTGAATAAACTTGTGGAGGTACATTTATGACAGCAGTTTGGATTATGTTAATGTTTTTATTATTAATGGACGATTCGTTCTAGTCAATTTGTATACACAAATTGACCTTGCATGGGGTAAAACCCCAAGCCCCTATAATCTTTTGAAAGGAAGTGTACTTATGTATTTAACAACACCAAAAAATTATGCAATATTTATTCTCGGCGCAGGCGGAACTGGTTCATGGTTATGTGCCTTTTTAGACAAAATGTCTCTAAACAATAATGTAATTGTTATGGACGGAGACATTGTAGAAAGTAAGAATGTCTTACGACAAAATTTCAAACGTTACGACGTAGATAAAAAGAAAGCTGAAGTTGTCGCTAACAGTAATATGATGAGTTATGTTCACGGATATATCACGGACACATCGATTTTTCATCAAATTATGTCAGAATTTCCTGAAGGCACAGTCCCTATGCTTATAGGGTGTTTAGATAACAATGCTAGTAGAAAAATTGCACACGATTTCGTACAAGAAGTACCTAACATCGTTTGGATTGACGGAGGTAACGCTGAAAGACACGGTCAAGCATATGTTTGTATCAAAGAAAATGGTGAGATAGTCGAAGGTTATGAGTCACCAATTGATATAGAACCAGCCTTCCAAAATTACGAAGGTGATGAACGTCGTCCTGACCAAATTTCGTGTGCTGAACATTCTGAGTCAGCTCCACAAAACGTTACAGCAAACGTAACATCCGCAAATGTAATATTTAATTTGATGGCTATTTTCCTAAATGGTGGAGCTATAACAGCGAATAAATATATTTTCGATACACGCTCAGTGACTATGACACCTGTGAGGTAACTTAGTCGGAAAGGTGGTAAAAGATGAATTTAGAACGAGACATACAAGAACGCACGATGCAACGTAAAAACCACCTAGAAGACCCCAACTACCGACGATGGTCAGATGTGGTCAGTAGTTGGAGATATTACTACGATGCTTGTCGCGAAACAGATATGGTAGCTCAATATTTGGGTGGAAAAAAGTTTATGGATTTTGAAGCTATTGGTCAATTAATAGAAGAAAATATGCATAATCCAACTATCAATTGGAACGGACTGTACTCATATCTTGACGAGAGAATCAAAACAACACCGACCGCCACTGAAGAAATCATGCGTATCGAATGTCGCATGTTGAAAAAAGTACTTGAACCGTATCGAAGCCGATTCCAATCAACTTTCGTCGGATTCTAGAAAAGGGGAGATAATAATATGGGAATCGATAAAATAATCGAAGAGCGACACGCCACAAGACTTAAACATTTAGAAGACCCCAACTACCGAAAATGGTCAGACCTGATTGACACCAAGTCTTATAATTACGGCGCCCGTATGGATAGCAGTATGCTTGCTAGCTATTTAGCTAATGAGTTGATAAATGGTGTTGAAGTTGATGGTACAGACAAAAATGTTATTCGTCTGATTGAAGCCAACTTAAGCAATCCTGAAATCAACTGGAAAGGGATGTTCGCATATTTAGACGAAGAATTAGTTAACATTACTAGGTTAGATGTATCGTATATGGCAATGGAAGTGGAAACATTGGCATCCCTTCTAAACCCTTATAGGGATAAGGTGATTGTGGATACGACATTCATAGGTTATTAGAAGGGGTGAAAATATGCTTTTTGACGAACAAGACTTAAAAGACCGAGCCTTGAGACGAATCAAATATCTCGAAGACTTCAATTACAGACGTTGGTCAGATATAACACCGCGACGAAATTTGGAAGAAGAATCTGATTATAGGGACAAGAAAGACTATTATATGCTTATGTATTATCTGGCAGGTGGTTATGCGAGTAGCGACGATATGGAGCAACTTATTCTTATGAATTTGGATAACCCAGAAATAAACTGGAAAGGTTTATACGATTATTTCGATGAACGATTACGCGAGGCTCCAAAGTGGTTACAACAAGGTGTCCAAGACTCACTCAAGGTTCTCGAACCATATCGCAGTGACGCATATCCAACACCAGCGTTTGTTGGATACTAATCCGACCAATTTGTATACACAAATTGGTCCCGCATGGGGATGACCCCAAACCCCAATCGTTTCTTGAATCATATTTGTTTAGAGATAGGAAGGTGATGGACTATGACGCATTTAGACGAAGAATTGGACTATGAAGAATTTGTCGACACCACTGGTGGTAATCTATGTGGTACAGATTTGGACTTGGAATATCGTGGATACCAACGAGATTGGTATCTTGAAGATGAAAACTACAGACAATTATCTGATGTAATCAAAAACGGGCGAGATTATAACAATAAAGTAGAACCGTACGCAATAGCCTGTTATATTGCTGGGAACCGAAACGTCAGCTCGCGAAATTTAGGTGATATTATACAAGATAATTTAGCTAATCCAGACATTAATTGGAAAGGGATATTCAACTATATGGATAGACGCATCGTCACGGCACCAGAATGGTTGGAAGATGAGGTCGATGAGTTGGCTAAAACACTTAAATCCATATAGGGAACGGCTATATCCGAAGGTAACGTTTGTCGGGTTTTAGAAAGGTGGTAAATTTATGACTTTTGAAGAAGAAGCAAAAGAACGCGGCGTGCAACGTATGAACCACCTCGAAGACCCGAATTATCGAGGCCTATCAGATGTGTTTGGTATATCCAACGACATACAATCAAACTACGTCGCAAGAATAGATAATAATATGCTTGCATGTTATCTAACATGCGATGTTAATGCTGATACTCGTAATGTCAAGTACTATATCGAAGAAAACATAGATAACCCTGAAATTAATTGGTACGGACTATTTGCTTATTTAGATGAGAGATTAGCATGCCAATCACGATTGGAACATGTTACCATAATAAGAGAATTACAAAACTTTGAAAAGTTACTAAATCCTTATAGGGATATAGTTTGTCCGAAACCGACATTTATAGGTTTTTAATCAAAACATCGTCTGAGAAGGTTCTCAGGACAGAAATTTCTGTAATAGGTTCGACTCCTATGCGATGAATTAGACCGCTACGTCGTTAAACTGGCGAAAATAAAATATTTTATAATACAAAAGAAAGGGTACAGAAACACTCTGTACAAGGTACAAATACCATGGCATTTGAAAATATCACTAAAATCAACATTATCGGAACTCCAGAACTTCCAATTCCAGCAGGTATGACAGTTGAAACTGTTTTAACAGCGATGGGATACAAATTAGAAGATTATGAACAACGTGTTGAAGGGACTACTTTAGTATTATCAGCAACAGCTGGCACTAAAGGTATTTTAGAAGTGAGAGCTGTAAATGGTAAAGTTTTACCAAAAGGCGGGTCAACTTTCCCAACAGATAAAGACATTGAAATCATTTCGAGATTGTTCCCTGAAGACGATTTATTTACAACACTAAATGTACCTTCTGAATTACAAAAGTATTTAACAGCAATTGAAGAAAAAGCAGAGAGCTTAATCTTAGAAGCGGTTGCAGCTAAAGAGGCAGAGTCTCAAACAGACGCGCAAACTAGTGTTGACGAATTAAAAGCGACTTTAGCTTCAGTTGAAGCTTATGCAACAAAAACAAGCAACCCTATTCAACCTAATATTATCGCTCAAATCATCTCAGCTAATGAGAACTTGAGTAACTTACTAAAATTAGCTGAAGAATGTGAAGTACAAGCAACTATCAAAGAAGAAGAAGCTGCTGCACGCGAGCGTATTTTAGAAGAAATTAGAAACCGCGAAGCTTAATTGACAAAGCGACCCGAAGGTCGCTTTTTTTTTGCGCTTCGATGTTGACGTCTTCCTAGGATAAATCCCAGAATTCCAGTTTGACGAATGTCAAACGCGCTTAGAACTCACCCCTAACTATAGAGATGACTGTCTAAACGACAATGACCTGCTTAGGGTAAAGACCCTATCTCGGTATGTGTCTAAGCATTGGAAGTTTCACAAGATAGGCGAGGCTCGTAGAGCCTTGCCCGTTTCAAAGACCTTAGTCTAAGTCTTGTGCAGTAACGCAGGAGCGTCAGTCCCGCGGGGTTAGGTCACACCCTGACATTATTTTAAATACCAGTCTAGACGACTTGGTTTTTGTTTTGCTAGGAATTCCTTCATCTTCTTATAGAAGTTTGGGAAATCTCTCGAGATAGTTTGGTCATACTGACCATTTTCTATATGTCCAATTAGAAATGCTGAATAGAGGTCTCGCTGTACACCTGTCCATCTATCGGAAAGGTCAAATATGCGAGTTGAAAGAGTTTTCTTCTCAAAACTCTGAGTAAGATGATTGTATTGACTAGGTTTTACCTTTTGCGGATTTATAATCTCGAATTCGATACCTAATGCGTTAGCTCTCGTTTTAAGAGCTTCTCTAAAGTAGCTTGGTGCTGCTTTAAGAATCGCTTTCCCAAAGCGTTTTTTACTATATGGTCTGTTAGTCTTTGGATTTATACGGATGTCTTTACTTCGTTTTTGAAGTCCTCGAGCGTTCAGGTCTTCCATTCGAATAATAGAAGCCTCAGAGACTATCCGATTAACAAGCTCACCTTGGAGTTTAAGTCTCTCCTGAGTCAGACTTCTATAAGCTTTCTGACGTCTTAGGATTAGTCTTTTAGCTCTATTTGTAGGTCGCTTGAACCTAACTCCACGCTTAATAGTCCCATTTGAGTGATAACAGTCTGGGTTATTCACCCTTCGACTTCGCTCAATTCTTCTGTCTAAAGATTTAATGAGTTTCTCACGAGAGGTAACATTCGCAGGTACTAAATCGACTAGTTCTACGCTATTTTTAGACGCATAAGCAACTGTCGAGACACCTGGGTCAATACCTACCTTATTTTTACCTTTCACCACCTTAGCTAAAGGATAACCTTGACAGACAATCTGAAGGTAATACGTTCTCTTTCCTCTAATTGTTTTTCTAACTATTTGGACATATTTAATTTTCTCAGCTCGCATCAGGCTCAGCTGTTGGTACTCGTTAAACGATTTTGCCGATATATCAACGAAGGTACCTTTTTATGAATAAAGAGTGTATAAGCAACACCAGTCTTTTCTGATGGTACAATACGGGTACCGTCTGTGGTTGCTTTATTTCTAAAGCTCGCGTTTAAGTTAAACTTACTTCTAAATTTCACTCTATGAGGTTTAACCTTATAGAATATAACTTTCTCAAGTGTCTGAAAAGCTT
>ERZ773197.32-NODE-32-length-109017-cov-15.250720_pt1 | contig 109017 bp, 98 predicted proteins | sample MGYA00580999_ERZ773197 | MGnify/ENA primary metagenome ERZ773197 (study PRJEB29015, sample SAMEA2738166) | human oral metagenome | biome: human oral; feature: human-associated habitat; material: saliva | place: China | collected 2185 ...
CTCCTGTTTTAGCCTCAGCTCGCAAAAGTGGAGTCGCATGTCAAAAAAGCCCTTGCTGCTTTGGCAATACACAAAAATCAATATTCCCTACAATGCTGGTCGTATCGAAATCAGCAAAAAAATCTGATCCTACTTTGTTTTTGAGCTCTTCTTCGCGGATATTTTTATATTTCATAACTATAAGTTGATAGTAAACATCTTTCAGTCTAGTAATTTTGTTTTGGAAATCAAGTAAGTGTTCTCTTGCTTTTCATGACGATATTCATAAGCTTCCAATTAGATTTATCTTGATTGATATTTACGCTATGCTTCTTTATGGTAAACCGATTGCAGAAAAGATAGAAGCTGAACTCAAAGCCAAGGTGCAGTCTACTTTTTGAAATACTAAAAAATTTGTAGCAATTCTGTTCTTCTGAGATAATCACTCCTCTGCTGTCTATGTCAGATATAAGCAAAATTTTGGCTCAAGGATTGGACTTTCAACGTTTATTTTTGGACAGGGACAAGAGAATGAGAGTCTAGATTTTCCTGATTTAAATCCTTTCCTGCAGCAGACAAAACGAGAAAAAAGTCAGATTCTTTCTCTTATTCATCATCTTAATCAAGATGAAAACTGTGTGGGGATTATTATTCAGCTTCCACTTCCTGCTGAGCTTCAAGAGTATAAAAATGAACTTTTAGCTGCAATCTCGCCATATAAAGACATTGATGGACTTAGCGGAATTATGCTTGGAAAGAGTTTTTTTGAGATGGTTGATTTCACTCCTGCGACACCCAAGGCGGTGATGACTTTGCTTGACTACTATGATCTTGGGGATGTTCGTGGGAAGCAAGTTGCTGTGATTGGACAAAGCACCATTGTCGGTAAGCCGCTCGCTTTAGAATTGCTCAAAAGAGGAGCCTTTGTTGGAATTTTTGATATTCGTAATACCTCTGAGGAAATCAAAACTTTCTGTCAGAATTCTGATTATATTTTTTCTGGGACAGGGCAGGTTCATTTAGTCAATACTGGATTTTTGAGTACAAAAAAACAACAAATTCTGATTGATATTGGATATGGACATAAGAATGGGAAGCCAGTTGGTGATATTGATTTTGAGGCAGTAAAAGATCATGTTTTTCATATTACACCTGTTCCATGAGGAATTGGTCCTCTAACGATTGCCTCATTATTTTCCAATATCTTCGTATTATGGGAGGAGAAATAGCTAGTGGATGGTATTTCACTTACATCTGTTTTTAGACATTAAATTTAAAAATCATCACATCTCCATCTTGGACAATATAGTCTTTTCCTTCTAGGCGAAGGAGTCCTTTCTCTCTGGCTTTAGGCCAAGAACCAGCTTCTAATAATTTCTCAGTATTGATCACTTCAGCTTTAATAAAGCCTCTTTCAAAATCTGAATGGATTGCTCAAGCGGCTTGTGGAGCAGTTGAATCAAGCGGGATAGTCCAAGCTTTTGTTTCTTTTTCTCCAGTTGTGAAGTAATACATTAATCCAAGCTGCTGGAAAGCAAGAGCAATCAGATCATCCAAAGTGGGAATTCTTACTCCTTGCTGAAGTTCTAAAAGTTCAGTCAAAAATTCTGACTTTTCTTCGTTGGAAAGTTCCATTATTTCTGATTCAATTTTTATACAAACGATTGCAACTGGAGCTTGAAGTTTTTCTTCAAATTCCTTTTTTAGATCTTGAGCATTCTGGATGTCTTCTTGAGAAATATTTAGTGCATAGACAAAAGGTTTTAGTGTTAAGAAATTATAGGATTTAATTAGCTTAAGTTCTTCGTTTGAAAGCTCTTTTCTTATAGTGTTTGCAAGTTTTCCTTCTAAGAGTACACTTTGGATTTTTTCAAGGATTTCTGCAATCTTTTTATCTTCTTTATTTTGTGCTAATTTTGCTCTTTTTTGAAGATTCGGAAGGGTTTTGTCTATTTGTTCAAGATCTGCAAAGATGAGTTCAGTGTTGATAATTTCCCTATCTCTTAGGGGATCTACTCCCCCTTCTACATGGACAATATCATTGTCTTGAAAATATCTGAGTACTTGGACGATTGTATCAACTTCTCTAATATGTGAAAGGAATTTATTTCCAAGTCCTTCACCTTTACTTGCTCCTTTTACAAGTCAAGCAATATCGACAAATTCAGTATTAGCATAGACGATTTTTTGACTTTTAGACATCTCAGCTAATGCTTCAACTCTTGGATCTTTTACATCAACAATACCAACATTCGGTTCTATTGTACAAAAAGGAAAATTTTCAGCAGGTGCAGAATAGGATTTTGTTAAAGTGTTAAATAGTGTAGACTTTCCAACGTTTGGGAGCCCAACAATTCCAATTTTCATTTCTTATTTTATAAAAAATAAATCTGAATTTCGACCTTAATTGTAGGGAAATATAAGTGATTTACAAGGGAGAATCAAAGTAGCCTTGTTTAAGATTTTTCTATTTTTTATAGGGTTTTAGTATAGTGGGTAAATAGTCGTCACGATTGTTTTTAGTTTTTAATTTTTTTGATTAAAAAAAAGAACTCTATTGCAAGTTCAATTATAATTTGGACCCTATCGGAGTCGAACCGATCACCTCCTGCGTGCAAAGCAGGCGCTCTAGCCAAATGAGCTAAGGGCCCAATATTTTAATTCAAAGCATTCCCATTTCCAAATCCTCAAGAAACCTGATCCGCAGGATTTGAAAGACTAAAAACACCAAACACCATCAATATCCCTAAGATTACAAGTCACACCCCAGCTAAAACCACAGCATTTCTTGTTCCCCCAAGATTTCTCTCTGCTCGTGCATTCCTTCCGAAAATTGCAACTAACTGATACGAATAGTAGCACATTACTGCCCCAGCACCAGCCAACAACAATCCTCATATAATACGACCGAACATAGCGATAATGAGTAGCGATAAATAGCGGATAACGGGACTCGAACCCGTACAAACAGAGCTGAAGTCTGCTATGCTACACCAACTACATCATATCCGCACAACCTTGTGTTTATGATGACAGTGCAATTTTATATGAAAATGAAATACAAAATCAAGAGAAAATGATTTATATTTTTAGTCCTAGTTGTTGAGCTCTTTTAACAATTCTTCACAAGTCTTTTTTAATTTTAGATAGAGAGGAGACTCTTTCTCTGCCACTGTAAGAAATGTTGTTCCTATTTTGTTCTGGGCAAGATATTTTATTTTTCTTCTAAAATCATCGTTTTCCTTTACAATTTGTTCTCCAATTTCTCAAATCTGAGTTGTAAGTTCTGTAATTTTACCCATTTGCTTATACTTTATATAAATAAAAAATTACAACTTCCTTGCAAAGTCTAATAATTCTAAATCAGACCATTGCTTGCTCATAGCTTGAATTCCAACAGGAAGTTCTTCTTCTCCTTCTTTTACCATACCAAGTGGCACTGAAACCGCTGGCAATCCTGCTAAATTTGCAGGGACAGTATAAAGATCGGAAAGATACATTTTGAGCGGATCAGAAACCTTAGAATTGATCTTCCAAGCGGGTTCTGGCGTTGTCGGAGTAAGGATAATATCGTAGGAACTGAATACTTGAGCGAGATCAGCTTTTAATTTTTTTTGTGCTTTTAGGGCTTTGAGGTAGTAGCCTTCGTAATTTGCAGAACTTAGCACAAAAGTTCCGAGTAAGATTCTCCTTTTCGCTTCTTCTCAGAATCCTTCAGCTCTGATCGTCGCGTAATATTCATCTAAAGAAGAAAAATCCTGACTTTCTCCCTGATGCCCAAAACGGATCCCATCAAAACGAGAAAGATTCGTGCTAACCTCGGCTGGCATTAGAGTATAATAGATTGCCAAGGCATATTTAAGGATGGGAAGTGGCTTAATGTCCACTTGATGTCCCTGTGCTTTGAGTTGTTCGAGTTTTTGGAGGAAAAGTTCCTTGATCTGCGGATTTACCCCTTCGCCTAACGCTTCCTCTGGAACGAGAATTTTGTATGAAGAAGGGAAGTCTGATTTTTTTTCTTTGAGTTGGTTAGCTTTTGGAGAGGAAGTGCTATCTTTGGGGTCATGTCCTGCAAGGTAGGGAAGCAAAAGCTGGGCATCTTCCACTGTTTTGGAAAAAATTCAAACCTGATCCAGCGACGAAGCCATTGCCACCACTCCATAACGAGAAATCGCTCCATAGCTCGGCTTAAAGCCTACAATTCCACAAAGGGCGGCTGGTTGTCTTACGCTTCCTCAGGTATCGGTTCCGAGCGCAGCAATCGCCATATCAGCTGCTACCGCTACTGCAGAACCGCCACTACTTCCACCAGGAATACGGTTTTTACTATGAGGATTGAGAGTTTTTCCATAACAAGAAGTTTCCGTAGAGCCTCCCATAGCAAATTCATCCATATTGGTTTGTCCGATCATCAAGGCCCCAGCTTGTTCTAAGTTTTCCATACAGGTTGCAGTATAAGGAGCTTGGTAGTTCTCTAGCATCTTGGAGGAGCATGTCGCGAGTTCTCCTTTGATCAAAATATTATCTTTGACCATAATCGGTAAGGCTGCAAGCGGTTTCTGAGCAAAGTCCTCAGCATGAGTAGTTGCATATTCATCATTGAAACGAATGCAGGCATTGAGCTCAGGATTCAGACTTTTTGCTCTCTTTTGATAGTCAAGAAGAACTTCTTTAGAGGTAAAGAGCTTATTTTTGATACCTTCTAAATACTTTGCAATAGTAAGATTCATAAGGAAAAGAAAAAATAAAAACTGATTTCATAATCAGTGTAGCTATTCTCCTTATTTTTTCAATCACAAAAAAATCAGAACAAAGAGTAAGATATAATTTCTATTGCACATGAGAAAATATATTAAATTGCATAAACTACAATTTTTCCCATTCTTTCTCCAAGATAACTGATCAGATATTCATGTTTCAAGGGAGACTCTCCTTTGGGGTGGTTGTTTTTTATTGTTTGAACATATGCTTCATCTACCATGATTTCCGAAAGTTTAATTCCATTGATAATTTCTGAATTTTGTTTATCTATCTTGCCTATTTTTTTGCAAGCAGTCAAATAAGATGCTTTTTGAGAGTTTTTAAAATCGTATTTTTTGTAAAGTAAATGCAGAGCGATGTACATTACTTCAGCAGGTTTGATAACATCAGGTTTAATAGTATCAATAAAAAAAGGAAATTTTGAAGAAATATTTTTTTCTCTTTCTTTTGGTGAGTTAAGCCAATTAGTATATTCTTCGTTCAGCTTTTGTTCTGATTGAGGATCACTAATACTCTTTTTAAAGTTTCCATTGATCGCTAGAATAATAAAATTATTTTCTAAGGAAATCTCCTTATTTAAGCATTTCAAAAGATATTTTTCTACTCAATCTTTTTTATCTTCAAATCAAAAATTACTTGAAATCGTAAATTGTGTAGGAATTTTATGGTATCTTTGCTGGGGATTTTTTCTAATTACAAAATGCATATCCGTTTTTTCTTGGGTATCTTTTTGAAAGCTTGCTTGTTTTATATATGAGCTCTCAATTTTAACTTTGTCTCTAATCTCGTTTTCAATTCTGAGGGCAATTTCTAAAAAAATATTTTCACTCAGACATCATGGATTTTTTAATTTTTGAAGTTTTGGTCAGTTTATTCCCTGATAAGTTGATGTTGTATATGCTGTAATTTGTTGTATTGCAGTGAGAATTTGACGAACAAAGGGTTGAGATTTCTTCTCAATTTTTTCAATTTCATTAGCCAAAACATTTGCGACCAAAAGATCTTTGTTCAAGAGGGCAAATTCAAATAAATAATAAATTTCTTTAACTTGAGAAATATCTTCTCATTCAATTAAAATCTTATCGATCATAGGAATAAAACCGTGAATTGCACAAAAATCTAAAAAACTATTCAGATTTTTTATATTCATATTAAGTCCTTGTTTACATTGAAATTGAATAAAATCTTTATCTTGCCCTCCCACTTTTGCAGAGAATCCTTTAATATCACAAACAATTGCTCTTTTCGATAGAAAATCACTTTTTTCACTTAAGATGTCTTGGAGAGAACTGCAGGTTTTTGTTTTAAGTGAGGTTTTGTCCGCTTCAAAAATAGTAGGATATTGTTGTTCAAGATGGTAGAGTTGTCCCTTAAGAAGCTTAAATTCCTTTCCTTTCCCGTTTTTTTGGGAAGCGGCATTTATGGTAGACATCGCTAATTTAGGTAAAAACTAAATATGCGTGAATTATACATATTTTTTTAAAGAAGTCAATAAAATAAAATACTGATATTATCCGTACTTTCTCCCTTTAAGCTCTGGAGGGAAATGTTCTTGATCTACTTTTGCATCTTTAAAATCGTGAGCATATTGATAGCCTTTCCCATAGCCGAGTTCTGCCATCATTTTTGTAGGAGCATTTCTCAAATGGAGGGGAACCGGCAGATTTCAAAACTTTTGTACATCAGCTTTAGTTTGTTGGGCGATTTTGTAGCTAAGGTTGGATTTCGGAGCTTTTGCTAGATAAAGAGCTAATTGGAAAAGAAAAACTTCACATTCTGGCATTCAGATTTTTTGAATCGCTTCATAAACCTGATTGGCAAGCAAAAGAGCGTTATTATCTGCGGGTCCGATATCTTCACTCGCAAAACGTAGTAATCTCCTCGCAATATAAAGTGGATCTTCTCCAGCAATGAGCATCCTCTGAATCCAATAACAAGCTGCATTTGGATCGGAATCACGAAGTGATTTATGTACAGCTGAAATGATATTATAATGATCTTCACCATCTCTATCATAATAATGCTTTTGAGTTCCGGCTTCTATCAAGGATTCTTTTGTTAAATCTCCTTTTCATATAAGTAGTAAGGCTGATTCTAGGAGATTGATTGCATTTCTAAGATCTCAGTTGGCAGAAGAAGCAAGGAAGTGCAGGCTTTCATCATTGAGTTTAATGTCAGGGTAAAGTGATCAGATTTTTTCTTTTTGTAAACTTAAAAATCTGAAAATCTCCTCTGAGTTGATATTTTCAAAAACAAATAAACGACAGCGACTGAGTAAGGCGTTATTCACAGTGAAACTCGGGTTTTCAGTAGTCGCTCCAATCAGAGTAATTATTCCCTTCTCTACGAAAGGAAGTAGGGTGTCTTGCTGAGATTTGTTTCGACGATGGATCTCATCGAGGAAAACGAGCGTTGATTTCCCATATTTTTGATTGAGTTCCGCCTGTTGAATAATCATTGTGAGATCTTCTTTTTTGCTTCTTACTCAAGAGAGTGGAAAAAAATCTGCTTCTAGAGATGAAGCAATAATTTCAGCAAGAGTTGTTTTTCCACAACCTGGAGGACCTCGGAAAAGTAAAGAAGGACACTGTCTATTGGCAATGAAAGTAGACAGAGCTTTACCCTCTCAAATTAGATGAGATTGTCCGACAAAAGTTTCTAGTGATTTCGGGCGGAGAAGTGATGAAAGGGGTTCCATAGCATAGAGAAAAAATAAAAGCTATTGCCTATTCTTATAGTAGCCATTGTCTTTAAAACTTCAAGTTTACTAAAATGAAAAAAGACCCTAAATTTAGGGTCATAAAACAGTACTGAGATGAATTAATGATTTGAGGCTGAACAAAGTCCGACATTTCTAAGCATTCTGAAATATTCAAATTTTTTAATAATTTTATTGTAAGGAGAAAGGGTTTCATAAGTGTCCATATCCTCTTGAAGGGTAGTTTTTAACTCAATCAAATTTCACATTCTAGAAATCAGAGAATCATCTGCATTTCCATTTCAAATTTTACCTGCGGCGTTTCCTTTATTCTCTATCTGAAGAATTGAAGCCTGAACCTGGTTAAGAGCTCATGAGAGATCTAAGGTATTCTTACTTCCACTAGCGAAACAGTTGGCTGTTAATTGTGAAGATATTTCCTCAGCATCTGCTGGATCTATACCTCTTCCGTAAATACTAAAATTAATATTTCAAAGATATTCATTGGTATTTGCTAAGGATAATCCTTGAGATTTTGCTTTATCAAAGGTAAAGGAGTCAATAGCTATCAAAGGGGGAATTTCAGCATAAAATCTCTTGAGAGCAAGTGGTTTGTTTACAAGTCCTTCTAATCCTATAGCATAGGCTAATCCTGGAATATTTCTGTATTTATTTCTAAACATAAAATAACAAACATCATCAGACTGATCTCCTCTACATACAATACTTTCTTTGATCGCAGTGTCAATTACCTTCTCGTCAATCAGAATATTTGGTACAGTATCTCCTGTGAAAATCCAGCTATAAAGATAACGAGAAATCACAGCATTATAAGTTTTTTCATCCTGTCCAGATGGTGTTATGTTATACTCTTCCATTAATTGACGAATTTGTTCTGGTTTTTGTGCTCTAATTACATCAAAGAGATAAAAGGTAAAGTCGTTTAAAAGTCATAAATTATTGATGTTTGAGGTCAATGAAAGTTTGTCTACAAGGAGAAGAAAAGCTCTTTTTGAATCTGATTTAAATGCAATATTCATTGGAATGCGAAAAAAACCGTTTTCTAGTTCTTCGATTTCTCCTATCTTCATATTCACAACTTCATTATCTCCAACATCTTTCCCGCTATCTTTAACGATACTACTCCACTGAGAGAGAAGAGAAATATCTTGATAAGGGTTCTGGTCAAGGTATTTTTTACCGAGGATTGAAAGGTCGATCTCTTTTGTGTACGGATCTTTCCAGATATTTAGGGAAGGAAGCAATAGATTTTTAAGGAAGTCGGTGTAAACACTTTTTTTGAAATCCAAATTTTCGGCTAATTCTTTTTTTCTTGCTTCGGCATCTTGATACATTCTTATGAGTTCAGCAACAGTTTTTGGGAGAGAATCTTTCTCGTCATTCATGATATCTGATTGTTGAAATCATACCATATTATATTCTGAAAGCTGCTTTAAATCCCAAGTTCTTAAAGTAAGTTGATTGTTCTTATACCAAATAATACCTAATCAAACACAAAAAGTGATCATCATAACGATTAAAATACTTAATGCTACATAATAGGATTGTTTGTTGATTCAGAAAGAAATGTTAATTTTTTTCCCATCCTTACCTTGTTTTTGGAGTCCTTCAAGGAATTCTTTCCACATTTTTTTTCACTTTTCCAAGAAAGAATTTAGATTTTGCTGTAGGGTATCCATAGTATTATTAAAAAAAGAATTAAAAGGATAATATGTTATTCTATAATGGGATTTGCTATAAATCATGCTGCAGATCAAGACGATCAGAGTAATTCAGTTTGTAATACTCAAGTTCCTTGTGAGAGCTCTGAAGAAGAGGTAATTTTTCATAAAATCTCAGATTTTGCTTCTTTATCCTCTATAACTTCTTGTACTTTTGGGTTATATTTTTCGACAAAATCAAAGATTTCTCTATCTGTAGTTTTTTGAATTGGAAGATTGAAGTTTTTAACCGAATTGTTTACTGTATATTTAGATCCTCAGATGGTAATTTGCTTAGGAGAAACCTTGATGTCTTTTGCATCAATTGCTTTTCCAACGATAAACGTACTCTGTTTTAAGAGTTTGATGAGTTCTGAAACGATAAAGATATGCGGACTTTTTACTCCTTGTTGAACGAGCGCATATTCATCTTCTTTGAGAGTATTTACCTCGACGGTAAATCCAATGCTGTTACTTTTTCCATCAAAACTATTAAAAGTGATTGAAAAACTTGGGACATTGCTATATTCGAGTTTATTGTCAATAAATTCCATTAGTGTTTTGAAAAATGAGGTATCAAATTCTGATTCTTCTCTAATTTTTTTATAATACTCACTAAAATCATCAATTTTATCACACTTTACAGGTTCATAAGGATTATTATAACATACATTAAGGTAATATTCGACATCTCTTTCTCCTCTCTCTATCAGTTCATTCAATTTTTCTCTAATGTCAGATTTTGTGTATCATAAAGTATCAGCAAGAGAGGAAACGAAGACATCCATGAGTGAAAATACTTTCATAGCACTAGAAAACTTCACTACTTCAAGAGAAAGTAGGCTTCTTTGGATAGAACCTACAGCATTATTTTCCTTAAGAATGTCAACAAGATCTTGAGGAAAAAATCCATCTTTATTGAGATTTTCTGTGAGCTGATTGATGTCTGTTTTTGTCGTAATAATTTGATCCCCTAAAGTAGTTAAGCTATTTTGGAGAATATCTTTCTTTTGTACAAAGTTAAGCTTCCCATCGTTGAGAACTTTTTTTGCTCCAGCTTCTCCTTCTTTTGCAAGAGAGATGTTGTTGTATTGATCTTTATCAAAAAGTCCAAGCATTGCACCATATTCATCATAGGTATCAGAGGTTTTTTGAACACGGTCTTGTTTTGAAATTTTATCTTGAGGGAATGTAGGTTGTGATTTGAGGTCTAAGTACTGATAAAATAAATAATTCACAAAACTTAGAGCTCAAAAAAAAGCAATTCCTAAAACAGAAATAATAAATCATTTATTATATCTTTTTATTTCATATTGAGGTCCTTTGTTGAGTTTTGCAAGAGAATCATTGGTATCGTCGAGTAAATCAACAGTAGATTTTTCGCTATCTTCCAAAGTTTTTTCCTGTGATTTTTGAAGAGAAGTGCTCAATTTCTGAGGATTAGAAATTGAGTCTCCAATCCCCTCAATCTGCTGAGATTGCTCGATTAATTCAGGATTTGGCTGTGTTGCTCAGCTATTTTGGAGTTGATCTGCCAAACTTCCTCATGAAAAGGGGTTTGTGTTTTCTTCAGTAATTGCCATTGATTTTGTTTTATAAAGTAAAGAATCCTCTTTCTTCTATTATATCAGAAAAAGCTTTAAAAGTCAAAAAAATCTGACTTTTCTTCAATAAATAAGTCTTTAGATAAATTTCAAAGCTAAAAAGTGATTTTTTTAAATTATAATTTTTTATCCTCAAGACAATTTGCTATTCCTAAACGATTCCTTATACTCAGTTTCGTTTTAAAATAAGAAAAAAATCTGAATGAACGACCATAAACCAACCCTTTTCAACGAAGGAAAACTCAATGAGCGAGTAAAGGAACACAAACTTCAACCATTCAAAGTAAAACAAATCTTTTTTGAACTGTATAAAAATCAGAATACAGAATGGAATTCTTTAACTACACTTTCCAAGGATTTGAGGATGCAGCTTCAATCAGATTTTGATCTTTTAGCAATTGAACTGATAGACACTGTGGAGGCTACTGATACGACAAAGTTCGCCTTCAAGACAAGAGATGGAAACTTGATCGAAGCGATTCTGATGTATCACCGGCAAAATGAAAAGTATATCCAAAATGGGAAGGCAAAGTTGAACCGTATTACGCTCTGTATTTCTTCGCAGGTTTGATGTGCAATGAAGTGTCTTTTTTGCGTAACAGGAAAACTTGGTTTCAAAAGGGATTTGACATGGGAAGAGATGATTTCTCAGATCCTCTTTGCCAATACCTATATCAAGAAAAGATTCTGAAAGAAAGAAGATGGAACGAATTACGCAATCAGAAATGTAGTTTTTATGGGGATGGGAGAACCGCTGTTAAACTATGAAAATATTAGAAAATCATTAGAGATTATGCTCGCTCAAGACAGACTTTCCCTTGGAAGAAGGCATATTACCATTTCTACCTGCGGAATTATTCCTTGAATTGAAAAACTCATTGAAGATAAAGTAGATGTGAAGCTTGCAATCTCGCTCCATGCTCCTAATCAAGAACTTAGAAATCAGATTATGCCAATTGCGAAAGCGTATCCTTTAGAAGAACTAATGAAAACTATAGATCGTTATGTCAAAGCTACGGATAATAGGATTTTTTATGAATACATCATGATTCATGGTGTTACCGATAAACCTGAACTGGCTCATCAGCTCGTAAAGCTGCTTAAAGGCAGACTCGCTCATCTCAATCTCATTCCTTACAATGAAAACCCAGCTATTGACCTTAAAGAAAGTAAAAAAGCTGATATTCAGAAATTCAAACAGATCTTGGAGGAAGGTGGAGTTACGGTTACAGTGCGTGATAGCATGGGAAGAGAAGCAAAAGGAGCCTGTGGGCAGCTTGGCTATGAAAAAGTGAAAGATCAAAATTAGTTTTATTTTGTCCTTAGATAATTATGAAATTTGCTACATGAAATCAGAATAAACGAAAAGAAGCTGACGCTATTTTATGAGGAAATCTAGAGAGGGTTGATCTTGATTTAGATGAAATTCAGTCGACACAAGTAGAAGATGTCGTAGAGCATAAAGCAAGACTCGCTTATCAAATAACTGGAGAACCTGTGCTTGTAGAAGATGCTGGACTTCGTTTTGAAGCTCGAAACGCTCTTCCCTGAGCTTTGATTAAGCGATTTATGAAGGAAGTAGGGACTCAAGGACTCTTAGACCAGCTTTCAATATTTAAAAATAGAAATGCTGAAGTGCTCTGTTGTGTAGGCTTTTTTGATGGAGAAACGGTACATAAATTTATAGGGAAAGTAAAGTGAACTATCAGTGAAACTCCGAGGTGAGAAACCAATTTTTGATGGGATCCTATTTTTATTCCGAACGGATCAGAAAAAACTTTCTGAGAAATGAATCCAGAAGAAAAAAATGCGATGAGTCACAGAAAATTGGCTCGAGAACAAGCTAAAATATTTTTTGATCAGAATAATTAATCATAAAGAATTCCTAGCCAAGCAATTCCCATGAAGCTACTAAAAAAGCAGAGTATTCAAAGAGTCCGCTGCAAAACCTTTGAGTCTAACATCTTTTTTGGAAGAAAAATAATAATCACATAACTTAACAAAAAGAAAAGACACCGATTAGCTAAAAAATACGGGAAAGTTTCCAAAGGTGGGATATCGCTCCCACAGCTAGGGCAGATTCTCATAAAAGGGATAGGTATCGGGAATCCCCAGCTTTTTCATTCATTAAAAGCTGTTCCCTCAAATAAATCACTTTTCGAAAAGATAAAAAAGCTGATCCAAAGAAAAATTTGACTTATCCCTAGTGAAAAAAGTATGTTTTGTTTATATTTTTTTATCCAATAAGCAATCCCGATTACCGAGAGAAGGAGTGACATATAGAGTCCATATCGAGAAAAAGGATGGGTAACTAATAATTCTAATCCATAAAAAAAAGAAAAAAATGTCATTCGAAGGATACTTCCCGATCATGAGTTTGCTAATCGTTCTCCAAGAGGGCTTTTAATAATTTCTATTGCGATTTTTTCTATCATCAAAATATGATAAATAAAGTGCTTAATATGCTAAATATTTATCTTTGAAAAGCAAGCTAAAAAAACCTGAATAAAGACTTCAGGTTTTCTTTTTTTTCTTGTAAAATTTATTCTTCCCCGTATTTTTGGATAAACTCTCTCGCTCTGGTTAAAATCATTTCAATTTTATCTCCATCTGCAAGCTCATCTTTAGTTAGTGAAAGCTTTACGCTGAATGGACGGAGATATCCAGTCTTTTTTATCTTTTTAAAGAAGCTTGGAAGTTTTAGAATTCATTCTCCAGGAAGTTGATGAGGAGTTCAGGACTTTGATTTATCAGAAATATATACCAGAGCAAGATAAGGAGCAAAATCATCAAGTTTATTGATAAAAATTGTTTCCAGATCGTCTACATTCATATTTGCAAGATCTAGAGCAAGGTTGCATCCATATTTTTTTATAATATCGACAACGTTACTAAAGCGATAGGCAGGAATCGGTAAGGCAAAAACATTTCTATCTTCAGGATTGATGATTGCGAAATGGAGTGCAGGATTCTGAGTTTGATATTCTGAAATATTATTGGAAATAAAAGAGTAGGATTTAAAATCAAAAAATTTCGGAGCATTAATCGTAATCAAATCACAGTCTGTTGCTTCACAGAGATCAAGTACCTTATTCATTTCTTTGCTATTCAAAAGAGCTGAAGTTTGAATAGAATAAATGGGTAACTCATATTTTTTTACCAGGTTTTTGACATAATTTTCATTCCAGGCATCAAATCCTTTAGAAATTGCTAGGTCGATTCCATCATAACCACATTTTTTTGCCATATCGAAGATTATATCTAAACCATAACCCAGCATAGTATCAGTGCTCAAGATAATTTTGTTTTTCATTTGATTTTAATATTTAGGTGTAAAGAACAATTAAGTATAGTCAAAATTTTGGTTTTTGTCAATTTTTAGTTAAAAATCAGAAGATTAGCAATCAAATATGCTGAACCGATTAAAAGAATTCCTCAAAGAGCATAAATAATCGTTTTCTTGAGCGACTTAAAGGTCTCTGTATCATCAGGTTTGGTGAGTATTTTATACGTCTGAACTAAAATAAGAAGTAGAAGGACAAAAGCAACAAGTCCTAAAGCCCAATTCATTATCGTAAAGAAAATTGGAATTTCTTTTGGATTTAAAATTTGGGTTCAAATTTGAGAAAGATTTGAGGTTCATCCTTTTAAAACAGCATCTTGTTTCCCATATACTGCTTCTACAATCTGTTTCGCAGCAATGATGAAAAGCATTCCAACCGTTGTCCAGGTAATGACTCCTATTGCTTTTTTCTTTGTCCCATCATCTTGGGCAGTAATGTAGGCAAACACACGAGTCATCATAAGAATGACAAGAAATCCTAGAGAGAGATATACGGCTATTTTGATAAATGGAAATCAGATTTTATCGTAGAGCACAGTAATCCAATCTATGGTAGTCATTGCTTCTCCACTACCTGTTTTAAAGAGGTCTGAAAAAATTACCCAACTCAAATATTTGGCACTATACATGATGATAATCGCAATTGCACCATAAACCATCATACTGACTCCATCTTTGAGTTTTCAGCTATCAGAAGAGGTCAGTATTGAATAGAGTCCAAACATCGCTACCAATACTCCAACAATTACGATGATAGGAAAGAGGACATCAATTACTTTTAGCATAAGAGAGGTTACTTTCCCTCCAATAAGAGTATCTTCAATTGGATTATCTAGATGTTCTCTGATGCTTTCTACTCATTTTCCCAGAGAGGTAGAAAAATTATTATTAGCATCAGTAGATTGTGCTTTTACTGGAAGGGTGAATATTCATAACCCAAAAATACAAGCAATAACTGTGAAAATATATTTACGAAAAGTCATTTTTATAATAGTAAGAATAAATGGTTAAAAATCAGATCAAGAAGTAGTATATTCTGCGATTATTGGAACTTTTGGAATGGGAAGTTGGTTTTTTTTGAGGATAAGGAATCTGATGAGTATCCGCAGTAACAGAATGCTTTTCCATCGTAATCACTCATACCATATCCAAAAACAAAAGAGCCCCAAAAGGATAATATAGCTCAAAAAGTTTATGATTTTCCCTTTTTTTGTTATTCATAAGTTATAATTGTGTTGATGATGATCAGGTAGTTTTTCGCTTGATTTAGAATTAAAAAACTTTTGGACTTGCACGAAAAGGAAAGAAATGCTTTCTTCAGGATAGATTTTAAAAAGATGATGAAGTCTGACTTTTTGCTCTTGTGAGATGATATCATAGTTAAAAAATAGGAATCCAACTCTCATGAGTAAGAGTAAAATAATTGTTTCCCCAAGAAGGATTGATGGAGAGAGTAGAAATGCTAAAAAAATGAAAAACCGCCAGAGCTGTGCTTCTTTATTTCGCCAATATGGCTTCTCAAATTGCTTCCTCGAAAACCAAATTCGATCATTATAAATTGGTAAAAACGTGAACATTATTTGTTTTTTTTGAAGAGGGCTTTGTTCAATTTTTAAAGCTTGAATGGTTTCTCATGAGAGGACAAGGCTACTTCCTATGGTTAAAATAAATAGGAGTAAATATCAAAGAAGTTCCGCAAAAAAAATCAAAATAGATAAACCAATCCATTTGCTTAACCGGGTTAATCAGAGAATAAGAAGTAATAGAGTCCAAGATATGTTTCAGATATTACACCGTGAATGGATGAAAGATTTCTCTTCATTTGATCGTTGCTTGTGATCCCTTTTTATGCTTAATTGAATAAAAGGAGCGAAAAACAGGACCGCTGAAAGTGATAAATATTTTGCTTGTATTGAAAGTCTGTTTTTCTCCATTTTTTTATTCAAGGGCTGTAAAGGTATGTAAATTTTCGCGTTTTACGACATTGATATCAGTTTCTTTTTCCTTTTGAGTTTCCATTCCGGCAACTTGACCATGTTGAGTAAATTGATGAATGACCATATTCTCTTTATTCAGTATATTACTTCCTTTTTTTTGAATCTTTTCAGGAGTAATTTTATCATTTTCATAAGAAGCAATCCAATATTGATATGAATCGAATCTCTTATCTTTTTTAAAAAAATCTTCTACCGCACTATTGGAGGTATAAATAAGTGGCTTCTTTCCAAATTTCTTTTCTACAGCCTGGCAGCATTCCAAAAAATCATTTAACAGCTGCTTTGTATCCTCAGATTCTTTAATATCTTCCATCTCAATATCAAGGATTGGAGTCTGATTTTTTACTTTTTCTTCTCATAAAACGCCAACGAGGGTATTCCAGTAATTGTCAGCTTGTTTTTGAGTATTATGTGATGGCACATAGAGATGATAGGTTGCAAAACGGATTTGTTCGTTAGTATCATCACAAGCTTGATTGTATGCATTAAGTTTTGAAAAATACTCTGCGAATTTCTCATCATTCAATCCCTCATCAACTCTTTCTCCGTTTAAAATCTTCCCTTCTCATTGACTAGCACGAAAGATAATAAACTCTTTTGGATTGGTAAGCGAATCAGCATCATTACGAAAAAGCTCATTTTCTTCAGATAGTTTTTTAATGTCGAAATTATTAAAGTGAGAAACATCGATTCCATACGCCAAATGGTTTTCTGATTTCTGAGGTTTAGATGGTAAATTTGATGTATTGCATGCATGAGGTCAAGGATAAACAAGCATTCCTGTTGCTAATGCTAGTTTAAGCAAATGATTTTTCATCATACTCATGAGTTTATTTTTGGTTTCAATTTTACTTCCAATCCATCTGTCGGTGCCATCAAGTCCATATATTGCAGTTTTTGTTCATTCAAAAAGCAGTTCGCAAAGATTCTTTACTGTTTCTTTCATGCAGATTCAGGCTTTAGATATGGATTCTTTGGCTTTTTCAAATTGTTCTTTTGAGGTTTTAGGTGACATTTCTGGTCTATATTAAGGGTTAAATGTTTTTCACATCGGTTGTGATAAATGATTTCTCATGAGGTGAAGCTAAAATCTGGACTCCCACATGCTGATTTCCCACGAACATGAGTCCTTCTCCCACTCCAACAGAAATCAATCTCTGCTGTTCCGCTTCGGAAAGTCCCAAAAGCTGATTGAGTGATTTGATAGAGGTAACCGACTGTTTGAGAAGGATTTGCATAGAAGAGTTGGAAACGATCGGTTTTCCATACGGACTACGGATAAAGTCCTCAATATCTTGCGAGATAGTCGTGATTCCAAGTCAGTATTTTCTCGCTCTTTTGATAAGACCGAAGAGGAAGTTTGCAGAAATGTCGTTTTGAAGCATAATCCACGCTTCATCACAGACAAGGAGTCTCTGTTTTTTAACCGATCTCACCTTAGACCAAATAAAATTAAGCACATTAAACATCGCAGGGGGTTTCAAAGCTTCTTCTACATCACGGATACTGAAGACCGTAAGCGCATTATTGATATCAATATTGGTATAATTGTTGAAGAGTTTTCCGAAGGTTCCAGTTACATATTTACTGAGCTTGAGGGCGATTTGCTCTCCCCCCTGCATTCCATTCAAAACATTCATCAAATCTTCCATCAGAGGAGGGAGTTTTCCCGTGTAGTCGTCCATTTCAAACGTAAAACCTTTCAAGGCGTAAGTATTTTGTAACGCTTTATCAAGGAGAGATTCCTCTTCTGGACTAAGTTTTCAAACCAAAATCTGAATCAAGCCTACGAGATTCATAATCTGCGAACGAAGCAAATCTCCCTTTCCATACTCCACATCCTCAATCATCGGAGGCATATCAAAAGGATTGAGAAACTGCTGAGAAGAAGTCGCAATATTCACATAAGTTCCTCCTACTCTTTCACAAAGTGCTTGATATTCGTTTTCAGGGTCAATCACGATAATATCTACTCCATTGAGCAAATACCTCAAAATCTCCAGCTTCACCGTAAAAGATTTACCGGCACCGGAAGTCGCCAAAATCACGCTATTCATATTTGGCAGTTTGGAGTTGAAACGGTCAAAAATCACGAGTCCTCCGGTATGGGCATTCACTCCATAAAGGATTCAGGTTTTTGTGATGAGATCACTAGAAATAAAAGGAAAGCTGGCTGCCAATGAAGAAGTCACCGCACTACGGACGATTCCCATGTCATCAAGACAGATCGGTAAATTTGCAGTAAACCCGTTATCCATTCTATGAATAGCATTTTTGACTTTAATTCCATAACCAGAAATCTTCTGTTCAAATTTTTTCCCAGTTTCTCTGAGCTTTTCTTCGTTGTGATCGTAAATCGTGGTATAGTTTCAGAGTTCGAAGTATCTTTCCTCTTTTGTAGTCAGCTTTTCTCTGATCATCTCTACATCACGATATTGCTGTTCAATTTCCTTGTCAATGGTAATTCCCTTCTGCATTGCATCAGAAAGCTCTGCTTTGAGCTGGGTAGATTTTTGCTTGAGCATAGACTGAATTGCCGAATCATCTTCAGGATAGAGATAGAAGCTCATATCTCGCTTGGCATGCATACTCATAATATCCCTCGTCCAGAGGGTATCAATATAGCTCGGATATTCCTGGGTATAGTAGCATTTTCCGAGGATTCCAGACACATTAAACTGCTGCATTGTAAACTCTCGGTAGGACGGTGCAATATGCGATTTATAATCAGAAAGTAAAGCTGAATAACGATTATCAACCTCTTTGATATATTGTCTGAGTTCGGAAGTCAGCTTTTTGTCGCTATATTCCGCATCTGGAAGCTGTAAAAGTTGCTTCACCTGATCAGCGAGAGCGAGCTGTTTGGTAGTTTGAGAATATTCTTCGGTTGGAAGTTCAGGTTTTTTAGTGCTTTCTGGGGTTTCTCAAGGTTTTTTTGGAGCTGGAGTAAGTCCGATTTTCTGAAGTAAGGTATCCATTCGTCCAAAAGCATCAGCCTTTTTCTTCTTTTTCTGTGCAAGAGCATCCATCGCAAGTTGTGAAGATACCACAAAACCTCCGTTAGTGATGACTGCGGTATAATTTGTATCATAAACAATGTTTTGAAGTCTTTCTAGCATTGGAATAATGATCATCAGTGCAGAATAAAATTCATTCTCAAGTATATGTAAAAAAAATATTTTTTCAAAAAAGGTAGGTATTTTTTATATCTATACTACTTGACTTATTTATTATTTACTTTTTTTGTTTAAATTAGAAAAGATAAAATCTGACGAGAAAATGCTTGACATTCTTATTCAGTTTCTTATAATCCATGATATAAAGCTCAATAAAAGTGCTTTAGAATTGGTTTTATTTTCTATGAAAAGACCGATGAGTTTTGTTGTTAAGATGGATGACAAAAAAATTAAGATTGATATAGAATCTACTCAGTTAAAAGATGTTCTGATATATTGTAAGCCAAAAGAAAGACTAGTGCTTATGAGAAAGTTTGCTCTTGATGGAGGAAAGGAAATCCCTCTTCAGAGGATAGGAAAAGAGTATTCTCTTACCAGAGAAAGAGTAAGGCAAATTGAAACACAAGCACTTATGAGGTTTAGGAGACTTATCGTTGGAAACGAAACTTATATGAATGTTCTAACTGAGGGTAAAAAAATTTTGGAAGTGCATGGATGAATTTTGAGTGAAGAAGCCTTGATTGCAAAAATTATTAATAAAAATCTTTTTAAGTTTTCAAAGGCTGAGTTAAAACTTATTTTGGTTTCAGATTTTGATATCACCTATCTTAAGAGGAATAAATATCTTAATAAAGCCTTCTATATTGAGCCACTTTATGAGGATCTTTTGACGAAAATGGTACTTTTTAGTCAGGATTATTTTAAGGAAAAGTGAGAAAGTGAAGATCTTTATGAATTTATTGGTATCTTGAAGGAAAATTTTTTGGAGGATTTTAAGGATATTGGAGTGCTTAAAAATGATCTTTTCTATATCAATTTCTTTCAAATTGTGAGAGATATGGCAGTGCTTGATGGAAAGATTGGACTTCTTGATTTTCCAGATATTAATCCAAAAACTATAAAACTTAAAATGCTTTATACGATGAAGAGGCTTAATAAACCGATTCATTATCAAGAGCTTCCTGCAAAAATTATGGAATGGTTCCCAAATAGTAATGTTAAAGTGAATACAGTTCACAATGATCTTGTTAAACATAATGATATTTTTGTGAATCTTGGACTTGGTCTTTATGGATTGAAAGAATGGGGTTATGAAGGAGGAAGTGTAAGAGATATTCTTATTAGAGTTCTAAAAAAGTTTGATAGACCAATGAATGCAAAAGAACTTGCAAAAGAAGTTTTGAGAGAAAAAATGGTGAGTCCAAATACGGTAACACTAAACCTACAGAAGTATAAATCAGATTTTAAGAGGATAGACAAGGGACTTTATACCTACATCTGAAAATAGAAATTAGAAAAAGCTGAATCCTTCTAAGATTCAGTTTTTTTAGTGTAAAAAGTTTCCTTTCTCTTGATAATATCAAGTATTTTCTTAATCTAAAAATTAAATTTTTAATCTTTATAAAAGAGCTATGACTGTAATTGTAAAAGTTCAAGATTCAGCAGGAAATGAAATCTGATCGTTTGAAGCAGAAGATCAAAAGTCGCTATGAGAACTTGCAGCGATGCATGGAGTGGAAATTCTTCAGTCATGTGGGACAGGGTTTTGCGGGGTTTGTCTCTGTGATGTTGTAGATGGAGGTGCAGCTATTGAGCTTAATAAAACAGGAGAGCATATTTTTGAGGTTGCAATGGATGAAGAGAATAATCCTAAACAGCTCCTTGCCTGTGTGAGCGGTATTAAGTCAGAGTTTTTTTCTGATGAAAAGCAACATACCGTAGTAATCAAAAAGCTTTACTAAGATTCTTTTTGTTTCTAAATAAAGAATGACAGTTATCAAATTTGAACAAGCATTTCTTCTTCTCCTAATTCAACAGGATGCTGGAGCTTACAATACTTTCTATCTCCAGACAGTTGATGTGTTTTTCCGTTATTTGCAGAGTAATTTTTTTCTTTCTCCAGAAGATAGTGAAGATATTATCGCGGATTTCTATGTAAAATTCCGAAATGCAGTCACCAAATATGATATCAATCAGTCTTTTTCTGCTTATGTGCGAACGATTTTCAGAAATACGCTCAAAGATTATTTCAAAAAGCACAAAGAACTTTCTTTCTCTCAGCTGGACGGCGATGATGAGGAAGGAGAAAGGTTTGAAGATACTTTGATTGAGGAAAGCGAGGTTGCTGAGCTTTTGCAGCAGGATTTTGAACTAGCGCAAATCAAAGCTGCAATGCAGGAACTTGATGCTTTGAGTAGAGAAATCATCTTTCTCAAATACATTGAACATAAATCCAATACAGAAATTGAGGAGCAATTACTGATTTCTCAGGAGGTGATTAGGCAGAGGATTTCAAGAGCTTTGAAAAAGTTAAGAGCGATGCTGAATAATGAAGCGTAACCTTTTATGTCTTTAGAATACAGACGGTGATGAGATGGTATCAGAAAATACAGCTTTTGGGGTTGGTAGGGGGCGTATTATTCTTGAGCGGATGTAGTTGGAGTCAGGGGTATTGACCACTGTCGTCTCAGCTTGAGACTGATGGAAATAGCAGTGGGTGCGTTCCCATTGATGTATTTATGGACCAAGGGGATGCCTATGCAACGAGTCTTTTTCAAACTCCTCGTGTAGAAAAGACGATAGAAGAAATTCAGCTTTCAGGAGTGAGTTTTTTGCCCAAGAAAAATGATATGGTTGAAGCGTTTGGTTGGGAGAAAGAGCTCGTAGATAGGATATATTGAGCATATCTTGATTTAAATAAACAAAAAAAATGTTTTACATCTCAGAATAGTAATGAGTGCGGAGTAAATTGCCTTTCAGAACATTGTAAATGTAAAATTTGTGGACCGTTAACTGGATATATTTTTAGTTATTCTATTCCAGAATATTGATTAAAACTTCTTGAAAATAAAGAAAATTTAATGGGAAGATATTGGGACTGGGCAAGAGGATTTGCTTTAACCTGAAGAGAAGATATTTTTTTCTTTACTGGGAATAAAATTTATCCTATAGGGCAAGAATCTTTTCTGACAGAAAGAACGGATTCCAGTATTTATACAGATGACTATTTTAAAAATTCAGTTTTTTTACAATATACTCCAAATTATAAAGCTCTTGATTTTTCTGGATGGGTTAATCATTATTTTAATGATTTTTCGGGGAATGTTTCCTACTATAAATGTGAAGATATATGAGTTTATGGCTCTTGATTTGCTTGTTTTGAGATAGAATCATATTGATCATCCATATATCATCCTATTGCGATTTTTAATACACAAGGGTATAATAGTTTTTTGTATTATTTTTGTTATAAGGAATGTGTTTATGATAAACGATTTGGTAATATTTCCCTTGAAAATAAAGGGTATAGGTATGAATAATATTTATGGCTTGAATTCGGATGATAAGAGTTAGGTCTCCTGATTTTTTGATTGATCTTGTTCTTCGTATCTTAGATTCCCTATCAGCCTCTTTGAAGCATAGCTGGAGAATCTCTGGCTATGCTTTTTTCTTTCCTGTATTTTTTGATAAATCATAGTTATGATTTTTAAAAATGATAACTTTGATTTTATAAAATTATAGTTATAATTTCTTGATTTCTTTTTGGGGAAAGATAGAATGCGGTAAAGGATTCAGTTTTTTATCTTTTGTTGCACAGAAAAAATGTTCTATCGTTTTGTTCAGAAAGCCAATCCGCTTGATCAAGCTCATAAGAAATGGTATGCGACTTCAGTCAATGCTGGAAAAATTGATACGAGAATGATTGCCAAGACTTTGGCTCAGAAATCTTCGCTTACGACGGGGGATGTGATGAATGTTTTAGAAAATCTTTTGGAAGAGATTCCAAGATGGCTGAGTCAGGGCTATTCGGTGAGTTTGGGAGAATTGGGGACTTTCCGCTTGAGTCTGTCCAGTCAGGGAGTCAAAGAGCAGAAGGAATTTAATACGAGAACGATCAAGAAGAAAGTTGTTTTTTTGCCTTCCAAAAGTTTTAAATCTGAACTGAAAACAATCCCTTTTGAACATAAAAAATAGTAGTTCAGCTTTTTTATTTTTTTCTTTTTTGAGATGAAAATTATCGGAATTACCTGACCACAGGCAGCTTGAAAGGGAGCAGTGGTGGATTATCTCGTACAAAACTACGCTTATGCTTATTTTTCTGTCAGCGGCTATCTTACTCAAGAGCTCCAAGCGCAGGGGCAGGCGGTCAATAGAGATACGATGAGAGAGCTTGCAAATCAGCTTAGGAGCGAGTTTTGACCGAGCTTTATCGTAGAACAGCTTTATCATCTGGCTCATGAGGGTGGGAAGCCTGCGATTATTGAGTCTATCCGTGCATTAGGGGAACTAGAAACACTCAAAAAGAAAGCTGATTTCCTCCTTCTGTCCGTAGATGCTGATCAAAGGCTGAGATATGAGAGGGCTTTACTTAGGAACTCAGAAAAAGATCAGGTCAGCCGGGAAAAGTTCCAAGAGCAAGAAGCTTTAGAAGCCGATAATCAAGACCCAGCAAAGCAAAATGTTCCTGCTTGTCAGAAGTTGGCGGATATTCATTTGGATAATAATGGTAGTTTAGAAGAGCTGTATAAGCAGATTGATCGTATAGTATGAATGAAAGGTTAGCTGTCATTGCAAGGGAGTGAAACGACCGCTCTACTTGTCATTGCGAGGCGAATATAATGAGCCGTGGCAATCCATTGGTAATTAGATTTGTTTGGTAGCTAGATTTCTTCACTGCGTTCGCAATGACGAGTGAGAGAAACTGGATTACTTCGCTTCGCTCGTAATGACGGAGCGGAGTTGGATTGTTCCGCTATTCTCATAATGATGCATAATATATGAATTTTATTTGTTTTATGTAGATGAAAGGAGCTTATGTCTATATTCTGAGTAATAAAAGGAATGGAACTCTTTACACAGGAGTAACCAGTAATCTTGTGAAAAGAATCTTTGAACACAAAGAAAAGGTTGTAAATGGTTTTTCTGCTAAGTATAATCTAGATTTACTCGTATATTATGAGGAATGGTGAAGTATTGAAGAGGCAACTCAGAGAGAAAAACAGCTTAAAGCAGGGAATAGAAAGAAAAAACTAAGTTTAATAGAAAGTATAAATCCTGACTGGAAAGATTTATCAGAATACTTAGAATAGAATAATTGAACTATACAGTTAGTCATTGCGAGGCAAATGTAATGAGCCGTGGCAATCCATTGGTAGGCAAATCGTCTTTGCGAGGGAGTGGAACGACCGAAGCAATCTATTGGTAAGCAGAGTTGTTTAGTAGCTGGATTACTTCGCTTCGCTCGCAATGACGAGTGAGAGAAACTAGATTGCTTCACTGCGTTCGCAATGACGAGGAGTTGGTCATTGTGAAGCGAATGCAATGAGTCCAATCTATTTGAATGACAGGAATTATACACTCTTTTACCTTTCTTTCTACCCCATGAAAAAGCTCCTTATCACTCTGATTCTTGCACTGCTTGCTTTGCTTCTTTCTCCGGGAGTGGAGTTTCGTTTTGGAGGGGAGGAAAAATGAGCGGAAAAGTCAGATTTTTCATTATCTCCAGATTGGCTTGAGCATATAGAAAATATCACAGGAACGATCGTTCAGATGCCCAATCCTGATTATCTCAAAAACTACGAAAGCTCCCTTGAAAACAGTCCTACGATTAAGCTTCAAACCTACGAATTTACCGAGAAGCATCTCAAATCAAAAATAAAAAATCTGGCAGAAAATGGCGTGAAGATCCAGATTATGATTGAAAACAAGAAATATCAGCAGTTCAAAAATAGCTATAAAGAACTCCAAAACTACTTTTCAGGACTGCAAAATATTGAAGTGAAATCTGATGAGCACCTGCCGACTCAATACCTTCATAGCAAGATTACCCTGATGCAGAGCGGATTTTGGATTCAGAGTTCCAATCTTACCCATTCCACTTTTGCAAAAAACCGTGAACATCTTTTCCGAAGCGAAAATCCAAAAGTCTTAAAAAGTCTACATACGCTCTTTGAAAAAGACCGAAAAGGCGAGCAACTTCTTGTTTCTGACCTCCATCCCAATCTTGTGGTTTGTAATCTCAATTGCCGTGCGGTGATTACGGAGCTGATTTCCTGAGCGAAGGAGAGTATTATCATGCAGACCCAATATCTCAATGATCCAGCCCTTTTTGATCTGATTGCAAAAAAGTCGGAAACGCTGAATTTCAAAGCGATTTTCTCCGATACGGAGACCAATCAGTCGCTTCCTGACTACTTTTGAACGCATCAAGTAAGACTGATGAAAAAACCCTATGTGCATACCAAAATGATCCTGATTGACAAGAAAATCCTCCTCCTCGGAAGTATGAACCTCTCTGCGAATAGTTTAGATAACAATAGAGAAATTTGAATTCTCCTCATTGATTCGAAGTTGATTGCGCAGTTTCTTTCTCAATTTAGAGCCGATTGGGAAAAAATAAAGCCAAAGAATAAAATTTAGAAATTGGCTTTTAAAAGATTTAACCCTTCTTCACTGACTTTTTTTTCTTGGTTGAGGATAAGAACAGAGAATTCTCCTTCATGGTTTTTGAGAATATCAGCAAGAAGCTGAATTTTTTCTAGATTATCTGGGAGTGTGGTAAGTGTAAAGATTTCTTGCGTCTCGTTCTCATTTAAGGAGTCACATGCTTGCTGACTAATCACTTCTTCATTTTCCTCTTCTGGAAAAATTTCTTCAAGAGGAGCTTCCTCGCCTTCATTTGGGAGTTCTTCCTCTTCTTGAGGCTTGACAATTTTCTTTATAGAATCATCAACAAGCGATTCGGCTTTGATCTTTTCAATTTCTTCATGTTTCTGATCACCGTATCTTTCTTTTTTAGCCCTAGCAACTGTCCACTCAGGATCATATTTCCCTCCTGCAAGTTTCACAAGGGTTTCATAGTCAGTTTTGATGATTTTATCGAGATAAACTCTTCCATTATTCTTGCTTCCATAGAGAATTACAAGATCAAATCTATGAAAATCTAGAGAATCTCTGATGAAAAATTCCCAATTCGCAGAAATATCTTCAATTTTAATGAAGAATCATTTTTTCTTTGCTCTCTGTACTTCCTTAATATAACCATAGACAATAAATTTTTGAACTTGTTCTTGAGTAATAATTTGATTGAGGAAAGAGAATTTCTTGATATAGAGATAGAGTCCATCAAGCGGGTTCCCAGAAATAAAAGCTTTTAAGACTTCCTGTTCCATCATCAGTCTTTGCATAAGGTTTGATTTTTCTGCTGGTTTCAGCTGAATGCTCGTATCTACTCCGAGTCCTCCAAAAAGTCAAAAATCAGCATTTACGATATTTTTTGTCCAATCAAGCAAAATCTGACTATTTTCTAGTAATACATTTCTATCTCAGAATTGGTCCAAAGCTCCACATTTAATAAGGCTTTCAAGCGATTTTTTATTGATCACGCGATCGCATCTTTTGAGGAAATCTTCCAAACTTTGAAAAGGTCAGTTTTTCTGTCTTTCTTGCTGGATTGTTTCTCCAATATCTTCTCCCATTCCCTTTGCACTAAAAAATCAAAGTCTGATCGTATTTCCAAGTGCTGCTACGTGATTAAATGATTCATTGGCATCTGGAGGAAGGACGCTTATTCCTTTATTCTGGATCTCGGAAATATAAAAGCTTTGGGTGTCGGTGTCTTCCTCTACTGAACGGATCAAGGCTGCTGAGAATTCTACAGGGAAATGGGCTTTGAGATAGGCAGTCTGATAAGCAACCATAGCGTAGCAAACTGAATGTGATTTATTAAATGAATAAGAAGCTGCGGGTTCAATCATTTTCTCATAAATGTAGGTTGTTGTCTCCGGTTTATAATCCCTAAAGGTTTCTCCTCTGGTGATGAATTCTTTTTTCAGCTTTTCAATTACTTCTTTTTTCTTTTTTCCAACTCATCTTCTGAGCATATCTGCTTCTCCAAGTGAAAATCCTGCCATTGCCTGTACGAGGAACATTAACTGTTCTTGATAAACGGCGATTCCATAGGTCAAACTCATAATTGGAGAGAGATCTTCGATCAGCTTTTGATTTTCTTGTTCTGCAACTTCAGCACCATATTTTTTGCTAAGTTCGGTTCTTAGTTCCTCAGTCATGTATTCAACAGGTTCTCTTCCGTGTTTTCTCTCAATATATCTCGGGATAAATTCCATAGGTCCTGGACGATAGAGTGCATTCATGGCTACAAGGTCGTTGATCGAGTTAGGTTCAAGCTGAATCAAGAATCTTCTCATTCCCTGTGATTCAAACTGGAAAATTCAAGTGGTATCTCCTGCTTTGAAGACGCTATCATAGGTAGTCGTATCGTTAATATCGGGCTGAAACGAGGTTGTCTGCAAAAAATGTTGAAAAATCTCAGGAAGCACTTTTCCCTCTTTTTCATATTTTGCTTTGATAATTTTAATACAAGTTTTGATGATAGAGAGGTTCCTTAGCCCGAGGAAATCCATCTTTAAGAGTCAGATTTGTTCTAATGTTGGTCCATCGTATTGACTCACAACGGTATGGTCGTTTTCTTTTGCAAATTGCACCGCAGTATAAGTGGAAACAGGTTCTGGTGCGATAATAATTCAACATGCATGAACTCCAAGCTGCCTCAGATTTCCTTCAAGATTAGAAGCAAGATCAAAAGCCTGTTTCACTCTTTCGTTGGTATTCATATAGTTGTGAAGTTCTTCATATTCCTCAGGATGTGCAATGATTTCTTTCAGAGAGCTTTTTTCTGGGATAATATTGGAAATTTGGTTTGCCATTTCAAAAGGCACGCCAACTGCTCTTGCTGAATCTTTAAACGCAGCTTTAGTTGCCATTTTCATGAATGTCCCAATAGAGCAGACCTTTTCTTGCCCGTATTTTTCTGCACAATAGTCAATTACTCTCTGCCTTTGTGTATCTTCAAAATCAATATCAAAATCTGGCATGGAAACCCTTGCAGGATTCAAAAATCTCTCAAAGAGCAGATCAAAAGGGAGTGGATCAATATCAGTAATTTCTATCGCCCAAGCAAGCAAAGAACCTGCTCCAGAACCTCTTCCTGGACCTACAACAATCATCTGCTTTTTTGCCCACCTTACATAATCCGATACGATCAAAAAGTAGGAATTAAAATGCATTTCCTTGATTACTTTGAGCTCATATTCTAATTTTTCAATATAGGTTGAAAGTGGATGTTTAGAAGTTTTTAAAGGGAAAATAGTTTCTCCCTGTTGAATAATATCTTTTTTAAAGTCTGTGTAGGTTTCATGAGTAAATCTCTTAAGATCTGCAGGAGAGGTTTCGGGAACTGATTTTTCTAGTACTCCTTTATTAGTAATCTTTACGAGATTGATGAGCATTTCTTCATCCCAATCCAGTCTGAGTCTGGTTTTTAGACCTTTATAGGCAAGATAACGCAGTTCAAATTCATGGAGATCCATTATCATCAGGAAAGTTTAAGCAGAGAATAAATAATCTAATCGTACTAACAGGTGAGCTTGTTTACCTACTAGGTAGAAAAAATAACCATTGAAGCTAGTGTAGGGTTTTGGCTTAAAAAATCAATAAAAGAAAATCCCACCATTCATGGCAGGATTTCATCTTTTTTAGGATAAGCAAACTAATTAGTAGGCGTAATTGCATTATTTGTCGGTGCTTGTCCTGTAGTTGCCAATGCTCCGATCACCCAGAAGATAAAGGATACAATAATCCAAGAAATTCCAACAACAATAAGTCCAACAGCCGCCTGCTTAAGAATTGTAAATCCTGATTGATATTTTTTGTCATCACCAGCAGCAGTTACCATCTGGAATCCTCACCAAAGAGATACAGCAAGGGCAATTACAGCAAGCATTCCAAGTACCCAGTTAATAGTCTTTTTTATAGTTTGAATGAGTCCATCGTTTGCTGCGTTGTTTCCAGCTGAGCTCGTTCCTACAATACCAGCAATTCCGGAAACTCCATTAGTTGAACCAAACCCTCAGGCATTGGAATAATCAGTCGTTCCTTGTTGGGCCATAGCTAATCCTCCTAAACTTCCAAAGGTAGCAAATCCCATCATCATAATCGCAAGTAGTTTTGTTTTCATCATCTTGTATAAAAAGAGTAAAAATCAGTAGTGAAGAAGAGTTCTTCTACTAAACTAGCTTAAGTATACTCACTTTTTCCTTTTTTGCAAATTTTTTATAACTTTTTTAAGAAAGATTGATTCAGGAGTTAGCTTTGGAATTTCTCTTGAATTTATTGAGAAGAACGATATATTTAAATTTGATATGCAAATATTGCATTTCCACTGTGGAAGGTCAGATTTCTGATTGTTTGCACCACTTTTATTCTTATTCTTTTATACTTATGAAACACGGTAAGAAGTACAACGAAATGAAAAAGCTCGTTGAAAAAACTAAAGCCTATCCTTTGGCTGAGGCAGTAGAACTCCTCAAAAAAGTGAACTATGCAAAGTTTGATGCTGGAATTGAACTCGCAGTCAAAACCAACGCAAATCCAAAGTACAACGATCAAATGCTGAGAGCAACAACTATCCTTCCTCATGGAACAGGAAAGACCAAGAAGGTTGCGGTGTTTACTACTGATGACAAGACAGAAGAAGCAAAGAAAGCAGGAGCTGATATTGCTGGATACGAATCTTTGCTCAAAGACATCAAAGAGGGAAAGACAAATTTTGATGTGCTTATTACAACTCCAGATTTGATTAGAGAGCTTGCTCCTGTGGCAAAACAGCTTGGACCTAAAGGACTTATGCCATCTCCAAAAGCTGGAACCGTTACTATGAATGTTGCTCAGGCAGTAGAAGAAACTAAGAAAGGTAAAATTGAATTCAGACTTGATAAAACAGGGAATATCCACGCTTTGGTTGGAAAGCTTTCTTTCGATAATAGCAAACTCGTAGAGAATATTGATGCTTTGATGAAAGCCATTGAAGAAAATAAGCCTATTGGAGTAAAAGGAAAACTCGTGAAAAAAGTAGTTATTGCTACGACAATGAGTCCAGGAGTTCAGGTTGAATACTAATGCTTTCTCTTGGAAAAAGATCACTTATAGTGTTAATCTATAGGTGATTTTTTTTGTTTTTCGTAGATTCTATGCTATTCTGTTCTGTATGCTTTCTCTAAAAAAACAATTGCTATTTCATTTGGTATAGATATAGTGGAATGCGTTTTATATTATTTAATAGCATATGACGAAAAAATCAGAACAAAAAGCCTTTCCACTTTGGGCTAAGATCGTGATTGGGATTTTTGGAGTTGGGCTTGTTTCAACTGGAATGCTCATCGCTCTCAATGTGGTAACCTATCAAGCATTCACAACACCTTCAGTGACAGAACAAGAACTTGAAAATTCAGATTTATCTTCTAATGAACCGCTTTCAATGAACACAGAAGCAGCTATCAAAGATTATTTAGCACAAGCAAACCAGGATATTAAAGAAGACCAAATTGTAGCAAGTGGTGATAAAATTGCCGTAGATTATATCGGAAGGCTCAATGAACAAGAGGTCTTTGATACGAGCGTGAAAACGGTTGCAGAGGCAGCTGGAAAATATTCTCCTCAGAGGAACTATGATGAGGGTTTGAGTTTTACTGTGGGAGCAGGACAGATGATTAAAGGATTTGATGAAGCAGTGGTTGGAATGAAAGTAGGAGAAACAAAAACCGTTCATATCCCTGCTGAAAAAGCGTATGGAGCAAGGAGAGATGATTTGATTGTTCGTGTTCCTCTCAAGGAGGCCGGAGATACTTCAGGGGCAAAGGTTGGAATGCAGGTTGTGCTTTGAGGAATGTATCCTGCAACAATTACAGAAATTACGGATAGTGAAATCGTTTTTGATGCAAATCCTGAATTAGCAGGAAAGGATCTGATTTTTGATATTACGATTAAGTCAATCACGAGGGCATAATTTTATCTTTTCATCATCAGAAATGCTTACTTTGAAAGTCTACAATGGAGAGCTTTTTGAAAGAGGGAAGTGGTGGTATGTTGGATTTGCAACAATTATCCTTACAATTCTTGGACTTTCTCTCTTTTACAAGGCAGGACAAGGCATCCAAAATATTATTGGTGTTGTGATTATGCTGATGATCGTAGGAGGATACCTCTTTTTTCAGTCAAAGATTTGGATGGAAATTGAACTTACCCTCAAGCCAGAAGGACTTTTAGTTGGGGAGAGATTGATTCCCTTTTCTTTAGTTCAGGGCTTTGTTGTAGAAATGGAGAAAACAACCTGAAAACTGAAAAATATTGTGCTTGTGTTAGAAAAATCAGTAGAGATTTTTACGCTCAGAGATACTCCTGAGCAGCAACAACTTTTTTTTGTAGAGCTTTCAAAGCTTGTTCCATTTTTGGAAAGCTATCAGCAAACTTGGATTGATAAAATGATGAGAAAGCTGAAAGTGTAATAATTCTTCTTCCAAAATAAAAAGTCTGATTCTTTGTGTGAGGTCAGACTTTTTTTGTAAATCCTTATTTTTATTTCTGTCACTAAAGCTTTGCAAGCCGTGAAAGGTTAAGAATCATTTGACGCTGATCCCTTGCAGAGTGAGAACCCTCCAGACTCACGATGTTCGCCAGCTCCCCTCACAGGGAGCAAAGAAAGAATTACCTTTGTCTGCTTCTTTTAAGGGAAGAAATATGAGAACCAAGGAACAATCCTTCCTGTTAGGGGAGGGGACCACGGAGTGATGGAGAGGTTGCTAAGCCGAGTAATGAATACCAAACTCCGCTTATCAAGCCTGATAACTTCGTCTTGACAAAAGGGGGGGGGGATTGATAATCTTATCTAGAAAAGCTTTTCCTCTTTATCAAAAGGAGAGGCTGTGTTTTAATCAATAAAAAACGAAAGGAATGAAAAAGAAAATGCGAGGAGTAGGACTGTTGGTCCTGATGCTATCTTGTGGAGTAGTTAGTCTGGCAGAAGAAACGCCGCCGACACCAACAGATCCAATCTGTTTTGGTACGGGACTTATCAATGGGGGTCAGGAAATAGAGATTACAGGCTATAATACTTTAAACCCAGCTTGTGGAAAAAATGTAGTAATTCCTGATAAGATTGGTGGAAAGCAGGTGACGAGTATTGGAATGGATGCATTTCGTGCTAAACAACTGACTGGCGTGGTGATCCCAGGCTCAGTGAAGAGTATTGGAAAAGAGGCATTTGCCCATAATCAACTGACTAGTGTGGTGATCCCAGGTTCAGTGAAGAGCATTGGAGATTATGCATTTCATAATAATCAACTGACTAGCGTGGTGATCTCCGACGGAGCGACGAGTATTGGAGATTATGTATTTCATGGTAATCAACTGACTAGTGTGGTGATCCCAGGATCAGTGAAGAGTATTGGAGGTCATGCATTTTATTGGAATCAACTGACTGGTGTGGTGATCCCAGGATCAGTGAAGAGCATTGGAGATCATGCATTTTATAATAATCAGTTGACTAGTGTGGTGATCTCCGACGGAGTGGAGAGTATTGGAGAAACGGCATTTTATAATAATCAGCTGACTGGCGTGGTGATCCCAGGCTCAGTGAAGAGCATTGGAACTGGTGCATTTTATCTCAATAAGCTGACTAGCGTGGTGATCTCCGACGGAGTGGAGAGTATTGGAGATTCGGCATTTTATGGGAATCAACTGACTGGCGTGGTGATCCCAGGCTCAGTGAAGAGTATTGGAAAAGAGGCATTTCAGGAGAATAAGCTGACTAGTGTGGTGATCCCAGGTTCAGTGACAAGTATTGGAGAACAGGCATTTGCCGTCAATCAACTGACTGGCGTGGTGATCCCAGGCTCAGTGAAGAGCATTGGAGCAGGGGCATTTTATCTCAATAAGCTGACTAGCGTGGTGATCCCAGGTTCAGTGAAGAGCATTGGAGATTATGCATTTGCCGATAATCTACTGACTAGTGTGGTGATCCCAGACTCAGTGACGAGCATTGGAGCAGGGGCATTTTACAAGGAATCAGTTACGGACGGTTATACTGGAGTGGTAGTAGGGATTGTTACTAAATATCCTACTACAGTAGGAGAAAATGCTTATATCAAACTCGTGAAATTTGATCTAGCTGGAGGGACAGGGACAATAAGTATCGCTTGTGAAGGGACTGGTTGTTCTGTAACTTCTGTTCCAACTAGAGCTGGGTATGTTTTTAGTGGTTGGAGTGAGGGATTGAAAGTTTGGGATGAAGGTTCTTCTAATTGGAATACAGGACATCAAACGATCATAGCTCAGTGGAACTCTGATCCTAGTTCTTCAAGTTCAAGTTCTAGTTCATCATGAGGAGGATATAGTTGAGGAGGAGGTTGGTATAGTTCAACTTCATCATCAAGCTCTTCATCATCAAGCTCATCAACTTCAACTCCATCAACTGAGCAGAAGAAACCAGAAACACCGGTGAAGAATGAACCAGTAAAAACAGAGCAAGTAAAAACAGAAATCTTCAATCCTACGATCCAGACAACTTGTTTCAATCCACTTGATAAACAAACGATAGATCAAGGGAATAAGATCAGTGAACTGCTAAGAATAGCTCATCAGATGCTTTACAGCTACTCACTGACTAAATGGCAAGGAACGAAAGACTTTGCTCCAGAGAGAAGCTTAACCAGAGAAGAGGCAGCAAGATTTATGACAGAATTTGCAACGAATGTTCTTTGTAGAAAAGCAAGTAGAACCTATAATGATCACTTTACCGATCTAGAAAAAGTAAATCCAGAGTTGTTACCGTATATCAAGAAATCTTATGAATACCTAATCTTCAATGGAGATAGTAATGCAGAAGGAAAGAAGGAGAAAACAACCTTTAGACCGAAAGAGTTGATTACCGTAGGAGAACTCTCAGCGATTATGACGAGATTAGTGAGAAATGAACTCTTGGCAGAGGTAGAATGAGATCGATCAAAGAATTATAGAACCTATATCAATGCTATCACTCCAAAATCAGACCTAAAAAATGAGGTAAGAGGAACAGTAGCAGAAGTGATCTATGATCTGTATAGAAATAATAGCTATGAACTCAAAGATATTGGGTATGTTATCAAGAAATAATTGATAGCTTTCTGAAAGGCTGATGATATTCAGCCTTTTTTTATGACTTTTTCTCTTTATATTTAGGGAGAGAATCTTATACTGCTTTTGATTTCATTTTTTTTTGATATAAAGAAGGATGTCCTGACATAAACTCGTGATAAAAGATGCTTTACGACAGCTTTTTGGAAGAATTGTAAGTGCCTTATTTGGTTTTGTGATTACTAAAATTATTGCTTCTTATCTTGGTCCTTTGAGATATGGGGACTATGGAACGATTTTCAGATTTTTTGCCTGGTGGACGGCTCTTGTGGATTTTGGGATTTATGTGATTGCCGTCAAACAACTTGGACAGATTAAAAACACAAGCTATGGTGAAGGAGAAAATATACCAAAACCTGAAGTTGAGTCTGAGCTGGCTACGACCTATGGAAAATTTGTTGGAATGAGGACTTTTCTTATTTTCATTATTTATACTTTAGCAATTGTTGTCGCCTATTTGATCCCTGCATATACGAGTAATCCCTTTATTGTGCGAGGATTGCCACTTGCGATGTGCTATTCTGCGAGTAATATGTTTGCTGGAATTCAGCAACTCCCGCTTCAAATCTTCCGAAAGATGAAAAGGCTGACTTGGTCGCTGATTATTGCGAGGTTTTCTCAGCTTTTCGTGTTGATCCCTGTGGTGTTTCTTTTCTTTAAGAATATGAATTTTGAAGAGAGCGGAAATCCTGATACTATGACGATTTTTGCTTTTGCTTTAGTGATTTTTTCTGTAGTGGCGAGTTCTATTGGTCAAAATGTGGAAATCCATCTAAGGACCAAAGATTTACTTCCCTTAAAGATCAGATTTGACTTTTCTTTTATCAAAAATTTGCTTTCAAAAAATCGAAAATATGGATTTTCCTACTTTTTTAGTAGTTTCCATACTTTATTGGTGCTGATGTTTCTTGGGTGGTTTTATCCGACGGCAAGCGGATTTAAATATGCAGGAATTTGGGCCCTAGCACTTTCTTTGATTGAGATACTTCTCATCGTTCCTTCTTCTCTGGGAAATAGTTTGCTTCACAAAATCCCGCATTATTCTGCTGAAAATAAAAAGAAATCACTCTGAAATCTTATGCTTTTGGTGGTTTGGATTGGGGTTGTGATTGCGATGAACTTTTGGATTTTCGCAGATGATATTATTGTCTTTGTTTCTAGTCAAAAGTTTATTGGAACCTGGGAAAGTTTTACTTCTTGGGGATCGAATCAAATTTTGCCTTTTCTAGGGATCGTTTTGGTCTTGAGCTTTATAAAACAAGTTTACAACTATCTTTTTGTTGTTCTTGAAAAACAGAATCTGCTCTTTGAGATTAATTTAATCTGAGTTCTCATTGGAGCAGGGGTGGGAATTTGGCTTATTCCTGAGTATGGACTGATGTGATGAATAATTACTCAAATTTTGATTGAAGTGATCTTTACTTTAGGAGCGATAGGGCTTGGAATTAAAAAACAGCTTACTCCGCAGTTGTCAAAAAAAGTCTGATTTCAGCTTTTCGGTATTTTGGTATTTTTTGCTTTGATGGGAGTAGGAATATATTATTTTTTTCTTGGTCAATGAACCAATATTATTCGTTTCTTTTTGGTGGCATGAGTATTTAACCTTCTTCTTGTAGCTGCTAGCTTAAAGCCAATGAAAAAGGTTGCAAAAGGATTAACAAACGATTAGTATGAGTAAAATTTTATTCTTAATGGTAGAGGTAGATTCTGATGTTTAAAAAAATACTCCAAGCTTCAGCACAAGCATTACTTTCTAGACCGAAAATCATCAGATTGGCTTTTTTTACCTTGCTTTGTTTTTCTATTGTTCGTTTATACTATATTATTTACTATTTCAATACCATCCTTATCTGGAAATATGAGTCAGGAGTCCAGATTTCTGACGCTTTAATGTATTTTATTTCAACCTTGCATGCTCATCATGCAGTCGGGACCATTATTATAGCGGTGTTAATTATTATTGTAGGCTATCTTTGGCTCTATCCTATTGGTCAGGCTTCAGTAATTTATGCACTTCATGAGCCAGAAAAATCTAATTTTTCCGCTTTTAGTAAGGGATTGGGGAGATTTTTCCCGATGCTTGAATATGGAGGGCTTTCCATCCCTTTTGGTTTGTTTACCTTTTGTACGGTAGTGCTTAGGCTCTATTTGATCAATGTTTTGGGAAATGTTGTGGTAGATATTCTGATCGGAATCCGAGGTATTATGGTACTGTTTGCGAGTATTTTTTGGTCTTATGCGAAAGTGATTATTGTCCTTGATGGTGTTCAGGTTTTTGATGCGATCAAAAAGAGTACCAAAGTGGCATTTCTCAATTTAGGGCTCTCTATCAAACTAATGTTGGTCGAGTTTTTCTTGCTTTTTAGGTTTTTGATTACAGGAGCTTTAATTGTTGGGATTCCGCTGGGGATCGTCTATATTGCAGTGTGGTTGAATATTTTGGATAATAGCTTTGTTGAAGGATTGATCCGAGTCGTAGCAGGTGGCCTATTGCTGTTTTTATCGTATATTAACTGTATTGTAGAGACCTATTTTCTGACCTATTGGTATCAGGCCTACAAGACCATTGCTCTGGAAAAAGAAAAATAATAAAAAACCCAAACCTGAAATCAGACTTGAGCTTTTGAAAAGAGGTTTATGATTTATTTTCAATCCTTTTTTTATAGGATTTATACTTTCGAAAAAGCTTTTCGAATGTGGTTTTCGAACATGGCGTGGTAATAGAGTAGCCATTTTCTTCCATTCGGTTCCAGATAATAAAGTTATCAACATCATCATGAAACAAGTGCTCTAATACCCATTCCACCAGAGGTTTTTTAAAAACTTTTCCCATAATAAAAATTTTTAGTTTAACATGTTTTATTTTGCATAAAAAATATGTATTTACTTAGATAAGTCAAGATTATTTTTGATATAGGTTTCAGAAATTTTTTTCTACCTGTTGCCACAAGGTTTCTTCTTTCATTCCGAGTAGATCAGCCAGGAATTTTCCTGTAAAGATAAGTTTCGCTGGAGTATTCATCTGTCCACGAAACCCTTGAGGTGAGAGATAGGGAGCGTCAGTTTCGATCAGAATTTTTTCTTTTGGAACCGCTTTCAAACTACTCCTAAGATGTTCAGCTTTTGGATAGGTGGTATTCCCACAAAATCCGATAAAAAGCTTTGGGAAAGTGGACAATAAAATCTGAATTTCTTTTTCACTATAGCCTCGACAATGAAAATAGATTCTCAGATCAGGAAAATCTTTTAGAATAGTAAAAGTTTCCTCAAAAGCATCTCTTGAATGGATTACGATGGGCAAATGAACTTCTCTTGCGAGCTTGCATTGAGCAGTAAAGATTTCTTTTTGGAGGGATAGAGTGCTTCCTTCTGTATCAAAATGGAGGTCTATTCCACATTCTCCGACTGCAACAACTTCTTCTCTATGCTGAAAAATCTGATTTTTGAGCTTTTGAATTTCCTCTTCAATTGGGGAGCAAAGTTCTTCTACATCACAGGGATGAAATCAAACAGCACACTTAACTCGGCAGTTTGGAAAAAGTTTTTTGGCTTCTTGTGCAATGAGGATACCTCTTTCATTGTATCCAGTATTGGCTCCTGCATTGATCAGTCCCCTTCCCCCTTGGTTAATAAAATCAAAAAGATGTGCCTTCCAGTCAGAGAATAAGCGTTCTTGATTAAGATGAGTGTGTGCGTCAAAGTAATTAATCATACCTTATAAATAAGCTTTTTACCTCAAAAATCAATGAAAACTGAAAAAGCAATTGCATTTTCTTTACAAATCCATATAAACTTGCACTGAATGTTATTTTTACTTCATTTAAAGAAGCATAATGCCAAGGAGAACCGTTAAAAACAGAAACATTGAAGTAATCTTACTTCAGGATGACAAACATCTTGGAGAAAAGTATGAAATTGTAAGTGTAAGACCAATTTTCGCTAGAAATGTACTTTTGCCACAAAATATCGCTGTTCTTGCTGATAAGGCAAATAAAAATAAGTATCAGCAAAAAATGCAGGCTGCAGTTGTAGCAAGAGAAAAGAAGGCTGCAAGTCTTGAAGATTTGTTTGCTAAAATGACAGAAAATGGAGGAGTAAAACTTATTAGAAAAGTAAATAAAGATAATGTCCTCTATGCTAAAGTAAACGAATCTGATATCGTAGAAGCGATTAAAGAAGCCTATGGTGTAGAAATTGATGCTCACAATCTTAAGCTCAAAAAGAAATTAAATGAGGCTTGAACGTTCATCGTTCCTTTCATGTATAAGGAGATGAAAAAGGAGCTAACTGTTGTTGTTGAAGCTGAGGCTGGATCTAAAGAAGAACTTAAAGAAGAAGCAAAAGCTGAAGAAGTAGTTGTAGAAAAGACTAAAGAAGAGCTTAAAGCTGAAAGAGAAGCTAAAAGAGCTGCTGAAAAAGCTGAAAAAATAGCTAAACTCAAGGAAAAGTATAAGTAATATTCTTAAATATGTATAGAAAAAAGCTGAACGAGAAAAAGTTCAGTTTTTTTTATCTTTACTTGAAAAAGTCTAAGAAATAGCTATCACAAGACAAATTATTTATTTCTCTATCAGTGTAAAAATGATCAAAAAAAATCTATTTATGCTTTTGGTTTTTTATTTTTTCGTAATTCAGTTCTGAATTGCAGGACTGCTTTGGGGCCAGTCAAATTTCTATCTTCTAGGAGGAATAAATTTTGTAGCGATCTTGTTGCTTTCACTTTGTTATTCTTTTTTTACTAAAGAAAAGGAACCAAGTCCTGAAGCCATCCTTGTGAGAGAAAAAATGAGAAAGGAGTTGCTATCCAAAGCATCAGAGGAGTCAGAACTTCCGATCTCAGAGTCTAATATTGAATATATCAAGACAAAGATCAATCGTAGCAAGAAACCACAAACGGTTTCATGAGGAGGAACTTATCGTTTGTTAGTTTTTCTTCTTGCTCTTGTAGGGTTTGGAGGAATTTTATACATGTTTTGGGATATTTTTGATTTCTTTGCAGTGTTGATTTGAGCTTTAGGAATGATGATTTTTATCACTGTAATTTTTAAGGCTGCACATCTTTGGGAAAAAACGATTTTTGCTTCAGTATATTTTTGGGTGTTCTGCTTCTTTGCTTGTGGAGGATTGGTTGGTTTATTGTTCTGAAATCAGTATTCAGAAATAGAAGTCGTAAAATCTGAGATATCAACTTTCATTGATGGTTTAAAAGGAGAGTGAAGTCAGGATTCTGATGTTGCACTTACAGGAACACTTGAAGAGAGCTGATTCTTGTTTGAGGAAACAGGAGAAGTATTAGGAATGTCGCTTAGTGGAGAAGCTTTATTTTCATGAGAACAACTTTCAGGAACTAAGGTAGAAACAATAGAGGCGCTTTCTACTGGAATTCTTGCTCCAGAATCTTCTACTCTTTCTGGAGGAGAAACGAAACAAGAAGATCTAACCAAGCAGGTGACGATGTTAGAAGCAATTAAATATCTTATTAAGGAAAACGCAATTCCGCTTTCTTCTTCCAAGAATGTAAAGTTTACCTATGTAGCAATGAGTAATGAAGCGTATCCTTATATGAAAACAGCATTAGAAAAAAGAATGATAGGTGCAAACACGGATCCTAATATGCTAATTAGCTGTGATGTTTATATGGTAATGAAAGGACTTGTAAAAGCTTGGCCAGTGACAGTTACAGCAGATGTAAAGTCAAATTATTGGAATGCAGCAGTAGCACATAATGCTCTGAATGGATGTAAAAAAGGAGCAAAACTTACTGTTTGAAATTTATAGAGAACGATTTTTTTTAAGAGAAGATTCTTCAAAAGGAGAATCTTTTTTTTTGCCTGATTTTTTTAATCAGCATTTTGAGCTTGTTTTTTTGTAGTAAATGGTTAAAAATCACTCTTGTTGATTTGGTGCTATTTAGTTTTTATACTAGAAATGATGGATTTTGATCCGAAGAAGAATTATTATGAGATTTTATGAGTGAGTGAATCGGCTACAGCTGATGAGATTAAAAAAACCTTTAGAAAGCAGGCGGTAAAACACCATCCAGATCGTTGAGGTTCTAAGGAGAAATTTCAGGAAATCAATGAAGCCTATCAGGTGCTTTCCGATGATCAAAAAAGACAGCAATATGATATGTATAGAAAAGGTTGATTTGGAGCTGGAGGTTTTGATTTTTGAGGATTTTGAGGGGGAAATGGTGCTCAATTTGATTTTTGAGGATTTTGAGATATAGGAGATCTATTGTGAGGAATGTTTTGAGGTGGTTTTTGAGGAGCAGGAAGGACAAAAAGAGCTACAAAGTGAGAAGATTTGGAGAAGCATATTGAGATATCTTTTGAGGAGTCGTATCTTGGAGTGAAGAAAAAAATTGCTTATACGAGAAATGTGAAAATAGAGGGAATAACCGAAGAGACCTGTTCTCATTGTAATGGTACAGGAAGAGTGACTCAGCAGGCACAGACTCCTTTTTGAGTAATTCAAACTCAAGCTGCTTGTCCTGAGTGTTCAGGGTTTTGAAAAATTTATAAAAAAGATGGAAAACAGATCTCAAATGGAGGATTAGAAGCTAAAAAGGAGGTTTTAGAACTTGAAATTCCAGCAGGGATAAAGTCTTGAAGTTATCTTAAGTATGCCGAAAAAGGAGATGAGGGAATATGAGATATTCCTTCTGGAGATTTATATATTAAAATTTTTGTCGCTGAATCTCCAAAATATACGAGAAAAACAGATGATTTGTATGTGAAGGCAGATGTTTCTCTTTTTGATTTGGTTTTAGGAGGTGAGGTTGAAGTTCCTCATCCCGAAGGGAAAATAAAGGTAAAAATCCCAAAAGGAACTCAGGTTGGACAGAAAGTTCGTGTTGCAGGAAGAGGGTTTTGAGAAAAAGGGCTTTTTAAGGGAAAAGGAGATATGATTGTTGAGCTCCATGTTTCTGTTCCTAAGAAATTGAGTAAAGAACAAGAAAAACTTTGGAGAGAACTCCAAAAATTGGATTAAAATCGATTTTTACATGTTTTTAATTATTTTTTTCACCACGCCAATCACCTTCGTTTCATCGTAAGGACTAATTTCTACCTTATCAAAAAAGCGGTTGATAGATTCTAGCATAAAGCGATTCTCTTGCTTAATAATTTTTTTGAGCTTAGGAAGTTGATTATGTAAAACAAACACAAAATCTGATTCATCATAGCTCGCTTGCTGACGGATGAGAACGAGATCACCATCTTGAATTTTCGGTTCCATACTGTTTCCTTTCGCTCTGACAAAAAAACAATTTTCCAAATTACTCGTTCCTACAAAGGCAACCGTTACCGGCATTTTCTCTTGAGAATATTCATCAATGATCTGCTTTCCTTTATTTCCACACTGTGCAAAACCATAGATCGGAAGCTGAACAATATCATCAAGCTTATTTCCCACTTCTTCTCTGATTAGCCTATATCAATGATCATCTTTAACAAAATAGCCCTTAAAAACAAGCTGATTAAGCTTATTCAAAACAGTTTGTGGGTGAGAGGCTCAGACTTCATTTGCAATTTCTCTTAGAGTAAGTCCCTCTTGGTTGGTATTTTGCTTAAAAAATGCAATCAATCTTCTTTGTAAATCATCAAGTTTGTTCGTTGCCATACTATTATAGTAAAAAGAGATAAAAGTCAGATTAGCAGCCCTTTCGGGAAGTTTTTCGTTCATCATCAGGATAACGCTGTTCATAAGTTCTAACTGCTTCCTCACGAATCAGATTTCGTTTGATTCCCTTGTGTGCTCCAATAATACTTGCCAAGGCACAACGACAAAAGCTAGGATCAACCTTTATTTTGAGCTGATGAAAGACTTCATAAGGATCTTGTGCCAAAAACTCCTCAGGCGTCGTAATTCAGATTTTCATCAAATTATCTGCAATCCTTGGTCAGATATTCGGCAGTTTGCATAAAGGAGAACGAGGCATAATATTAACAAAATTAAAAAAGTCTGATTGCAATATAAAGATTCTTTTGACGATGTCAAATCTTTTTTGACAAAATCAATTATTTTTTTGACAAAGAAATAATACTAAATAAAAATTGTAAAAATTCTCTTGATTTTTTATTTTTTTTCATTAAACACCATCTCAGTCGCTCTGGCAGGAAAAAATTCTTGCTGGAGCAGACGACTAAAAAAGTTTTATACTCTTACAATAATAGTTATGGCAAACACAAACAATCAAGCGCTCAAAGAAGCATTTATGAATATTGAAAAACAGTTCTGAAAAGGGGCTGTGATGAGAATGGGAGATAATTCTAATGTAGGACTAGTAAATACTTCTCATAGTGGTTCCTATGTGCTTGATTTAATTCTTGGTGGTGGGTATCCTGAGGGGAGAGTGATTGAGATTTATGGTCCAGAATCCTCAGGTAAGACAACGATCGCACTTCATGCAATTGCAGAGATGCAAAAAAGAGGAGAAACAGCAGCCTTCATTGATGCAGAACATGCTCTAGATCCTCATTATGCTAAAAAATTAGGGGTTAATACTGATGAGCTTATTCTTTCTCAACCAGATTATGGAGAACAAGCTCTTCAAATTGCTGAAGAACTCGCAAAAACTTGAGCAGTGAAGATGATTGTGATTGACTCGGTAGCTGCACTTGTTCCAAGAGCTGAGGTAGAAGGTGATATGGGAGATTCGTATATGGGACTTCAGGCGAGAATGATGTCGCAAGGGCTTAGAAAGCTGACTTCCGTCCTCGCAAAAACAGGAACGATGTGCATCTTTATCAACCAAATCAGAATGAAAATCTGAATTATGTTTGGAAACCCAGAAACGACTACAGGAGGAAATGCCCTCAAGTTCTTTGCTTCTCAGAGAATAGAAATCAGAAAAGGGGACAAAATCATGGAAGACAAAGAGCAAATTGGTTATTTTGCAAAGATTAAGATCGCTAAAAATAAGATCTTTGCACCGTTCAAGACTGCAGAACTCCCTATCAAATGGAATATGGGATATGACAAGACAACTGACATTATTGAGGCGGCTTTGATTCTCAAACTGATTTCCAAGGCAGGAGCATTTTATACCGTAGGAAGCGAAAAACTCCAAGGAAAAGAAAAGCTCGCAAAATACCTAGAGGGAGAAGAAAAAATCCGTGCTAACCTAGAAAAAGAAATCCAATCCAAAATCAAAGATATGAGAATGGGGAAAAAGGTTCTTGATGATGAAGCACTGAATAAAATGGAGGCAATTATTGAAGAAGAAAGTCAATCTGTAGAAGAAGAGTAGAGAGAAAAAAGAAAGCTGATCCTACATAGTAAGATTAGCTTTTTTTTATTCACTGATAAGTTGATTTTTATTTTTTTCATAAAGTTCAAGGATTTCTGTTTCTGCTTCATATTTTGGGAAAAGCGCCTGTCACATTTCTATTTTTGTGTCGCAAAGATTGGCAATACTTTGTGTATTTTGTATTCGTTCATTAATTTGAAGTTCTGAATATTTGTTTTGAAGACAGATTTTTCTGATTTCTTCCTCGGTCATGAGATGATTTTTCGTTAAAGTAACTCTGTGCTGTGGATCGTAGAGTTTAAGGTTATCTTTGATTGCCATAGCAAGTTCTTGGGTTTCCTTGTCTTCAGGTTTCGGATAAGCATAAATATTACTGACAATACATGGAGTTTTTGTGTTCTCAGAAAGCTCTAAAATCTGCTTGTTGATCTTTGCTATTTCTAGTTCTTGAGATTCATCTTGAGCAATAATCTCTAGATAGCAGTTTTCATCTCAAAGCTGTGATTTAAGCATATCAAGGATCTCTTGTGCTTTAGAAAGAGATTCTCCATTATTCAAAAGTTTTGCAATTCGTGAGTCAGGACCTCAAGAAAAAACCAGAATTCCTTCTTTATATTGTTCCAAAATACTAATATCTATTTTCGGTCTTCCCATAATCCCTCCCTGCCCAGCAAAAGAGGTAAGCTTCATCAGATTGAGGTATCATTCTGTATTTTTAGCCAATAGACAGATCGTCCCAATCATATTTGGAGTAGGAGCATTATCAATATTGAGGACAAATCAGACTTCTAAACCGATAATCGGCTTGATTCCCTCGGCATTTGCTGCTTGATAAAACTGGATCGCACCATACATAACATCAAGATCCGTAAGAGCAAGAGCAGGAAATCAGAGTTCTTTTGCTCTTTTTATGATAAGCTTTGGAGTTCAAATAGATTCAAGGAAGGAAAAGGTGCTACGACCATGCAGAGGAATGTACATTGTTTTTGAAAAGAGAGGTAAAGTATTATTTCCTTTCCGAAGTAGTCTTGTGGAATCAGGAAGATAAATTATTGATTTTTAATTGTTAATTGCCAAGAAGTTTTCAATCAGTGAAAAAATTTCTTCAGTTTTATTTTCTAGTGCTTGTTTTTCCTCAGGTTTGAAGCTGCTCAAAACCCAATCACTCACCTGACTTTGAACAGCAGGTCTATCAACGCCAATCCTCAGCCTCCAAAACTCTTTTGTTCCGAGCTTTTCTATGATACTCTTGAGTCCATTGTGTCCCGCAGCACTTCCTCAGTATTTGAGAGCGATCCTTGCCGTTGGGAAGTCAATTTCATCATGAAGAACCAGAATATTCTCAGCTGGAATCTTGAAAAACTTTGCTAATGGAGCAACGCTTTCTCCAGAGAGATTCATGTAGGTTTGCGGTTTACAGAGCAGGATTTTTTCACCTTTTCGTTCGCTGGAAATAAGCTCAGCTTTGTATTTGTTTTCATATTTCCAGTTTCATAAGTTCTCATGCTGATTTCGGAGATCAAGAAAATGAAATCAGATATTATGTCTGGTTTTTTCATATTTCATTCAAGGATTTCAAAGTCAGACGAGGAGTTTCATTCAAGTTTTTCCTTTTAAAGTACAAAAAGTATAGGTTTCTTTTGGTGCTAATCAAGCCAAGTTTCCCCATGCACATAAAATCCCCCATTGAAACTATCTCTCTTGACCGTTCCGATGACAGAAATCTGACTTCCGATCTTTTCCGCCTCGCTTCCTTTACTCCAAAACATCGCAGTAATCGCCTGATCTCCAAACTTCCCATGAATCTTGAGATGAGCTCCGCCATTTTTTCAGACTTTTTCTACCCTTTCTACCCTAATCTGCTCAAAAAGAAAGCTCGGCTCTTGGTTTCCTTCCCCAAAAGGTGCAAGCTGGTCAATTTCACTGAGCTCTTCAGTATTTCGCTCATGAGGCAGGATTTCCGTGTCTACGAGCGTGATTTTTTCAAGCTGATCTGCGGTAATGCAGGATTGACAGTGCTTTTGAAAGATCTCAAGTACCTTATCCAGATATTCAAGCTCTACGGTCAGTCCTCAAGCTCCTTTATGTCCACCAAATCTCTTTAAATAAGGTGAAGCCTGAGTGATCATTTCAATCACATTGAAATAGTCAGGTCCTCTGAGCGAAGCGACTGCCTGCTGTTTCTCAGGATCAAGCTTGAAAACGGCCGAAGGTTTGTTGTATTTTTCAGTGATTCTTCCCGATACGATCCCAACAATCCCTTCATGAAACGCTTCATCACAGACAAAAAGAAAATTCTGATCAGGATCCACTTTTTTTTCTGCAAGTCTAAAGGCTTGATCTTGCATTCTTCTCCTTTCGGTATTGATGGATTCTATTTTTTCAAGGTACTGAAGCTGCTTTTCTCACTCAGAGAGGAGGATTTTTAGGCTGTCATAAGGGCTTTCTATTCTCCCACCTGCGTTGATCCTTGGTCCAATGACAAATCCAATATGAAAGGTGTCTATATTCCCCTTGAGATTGAGGAAATTGAGGAATCCCTGCAAACTTTTCGGCATTTGATCAGGATGATGATTGATGAGTTCAAGTCCTTTCTTGACAATCACTCTATTTTCGTGGACAAGAGGAACGACATCAGCAACCGTTCCTATCGCTACAATCGGTAAAAAATAGTTAAAAATCTGATTTTTTTTCTCTTTAGAAAAGCTGGATTTCATCAGGAGCGCATTGATGAGCTTAAATGCCACTCCGACTCCAGCAAGCCCTTTGAAAGGATAGTTTGGAGAGACCTGAGGATTGATCAGAGCATAGGCATCTGGAAGTGTCTCCAAGGCGTGATGGTGATCGGTAATAATCAGGTCAAGTCCGAGTGTTTTTGTATATTCCGCTTCCACAACTGAAGTAATCCCGTTATCTACGGTAATGACCAGTTTTACCCCTTTTTCTTTGATCTCATCAAGGTGCTTATTTTTGAGTCCATAACCATCTTTGAGCCTATCAGGATACATAATGCTGATCTGCTGATAGTTCAAAAACTGAGTAAAAAACTTGTAAAGCGAAAAACTAGAAGTAATCCCATCAACATCATAATCCCCAAAAACCATAATCTTTTCCTTGTTTTTCATGGCTTGAATGATCCTCTGCACGCCCTTTTCCATATCATTGAGCAAAAAAGGATCCAGCCGATAATGAGCGATGCTTGGATTGAGAAAATCATAGGGATGGTCTGAGATGTTTCTTACTTTGAGAAGCCTTTGAATAAGAGATAAATCAGCATCTTGGTTTAGGAGTTGATAACGCATATATCAGTAATGAATATAGAACTTTTTTAGTCGCCAGAATGTCTTTCTCGAGAAGGTTTATCATATCTTTTTGCTGCTACTTCTGATCACGGTGTTCTGTGAGCAAGTAGAGATTGTCCATCATCTTCTGGTCTGTCATATAATACAGGATTGGGATTTTTCTTTAAAATTTTAGTGATTCTCTCTATCGTTTCGGAATTGTTCTTCTTAGGAAGATGGCTTCCATCTTCGCTATAATCTATTATTTTTTCAGGCATAGCCATAAGATTCAAGAAAAATGAATATGGACTAAATAATAAAAAATCTGATTATAAATTCAAGCGAAGTCTGATAATATTTCTAATGTTTTTTTCTTCTCCAATTCTCCTCTTGAAAAAAAAGCCTGAAACGATAAGCTAAAATCTGAATTTACTCTTCTTTAGCCTCATTTTGATGAATCTTGAAAACCTCACTCCTGCGATGAAGCAATATGTACAGATGAAGCAACAAAATCCTGATTGTATTCTGTTTTTTCGTATTGGGGATTTTTACGAGGTTTTCTTTGAGGATGCGAAAATCTGTGCTTCAATCCTTGATCTCATCATTACTTCAAAAAATAAAAATTCTGAAAATCCGATTCCGATGGCGTGAATTCCTTATCATAGCGTAGAGAAATATATTCCAAGGCTGGTTGCCAAGGGTTATAAAGTCGCCATTGCCGAGCAAACCACCGATCCTATCCCATGAAAAATTGTAGAGAGAAGCATCAAATCCATCATCACTCCCTGAACAACCATTACCGAACAGCAGAAACAGGCTTCTTACCTTTTGGCTATCACGACTACAAATGAAAAGTCAGGTTTATACTATCATATTGCTTGGTGAGATTTTACGCTCGGAGAATACACGACCAAAAGCTTTGATGAACTGGGAAAAGTGCAGAAATTTATCCTTCAGCTTCGTCCGACCGAGATTATTATTGACACGGACACGAGGATCAAGGAAGAGCTGATCACGCCGATTCAGCAGTATTTGCAGTGTCTGATCTCCGTCTATGCGGTGCCGGTGGATCCCGCGCATTTCATCACTTCGCTCTGTAAGGTGCAACATACCAGCAGTTTTGGGAAAGCTTTGGAGAGTGGGAGATTGGAGGCGATGACACTCCTCTTTGCCTATCTTCAGCATACCCAGCAGCAACAGCTTACCAATATTTCAAAAATCAGATTTTATAGTTCGGAAGGCTTAGTTTTGATGGATGAAGTGACAATTAAGAACCTGGAACTCTTCGCTTCTAGTTATGAAAGTAGTACGAAATACAGCCTTTTCGGCATCTTAGATACGACCAAAACCGCAGGTGGATCCAGACTTCTTCGCCATTTACTTGCAAATCCGATCAATATCAAGTCCGAACTTGATCGAAGACTCTCAAAACTTGAGGCTTTTTTGGAAGATCCGATGACCGCTGGGATTCATCAGTTTTTAGGGCAGTTTTTTGATATTCCAAAGCTTTTGAGCTTGATTCTGTACAGAAAACTCAGCCGAGGGCCGTTTATGAAGTTGAGAGCGGTGCTTCGCAATGCTTTACAAGGGCTAGAAGGGACACTCCTATCTGAACTCAAAAAACTCCAACTCACTGAGGAGGAAATCTCGGCATTGAATCAGATTTTTTTGCTTTTACAAAATGCATTAAAGGCTGATGAGGAGCTTTTGGGGGAGTATGATTATGTCGCGGAGGGCTACGATGCGGAGATTGATGAGCTGAGAAAGGTCGCCTATCATAGCGATGAAATTTTGCTGCAGTATCAGCAGGAATTAGTCTCAAAAACCTGAATCTCCAATATCAAACTGAAATTTGTGATGAATCAAGGCTATTTCCTAGAGCTGACGAGCAAAGATAGCGAACTTTTTGAGGAATTTCTCGCACAGCAGGATTTTACCGCCTTGAATCCTCAGGAGCAGGAAAAGTTTGCGATTGTCCGCAGACAAACCCTCAAAGGCAATCAAAGATATACAAGTCCTTACCTTGATAATCTCCAATCTCATATCCTTGGTGCCAAAGAGCAGCTCAAAACCAAAGAATCCGCAGTTTTACAAGGACTTCAGCAGTCGCTTTTGGAAAGCATCACTCCGCTCTACAGCTTAGCAGAAAAGCTGGCATGGCTGGATCTTTTTACATCACAGGCGATTTTTGCTAGGGAATACCGCCTAGTTAAGCCACAACTCGCAGAAAATGGCATCATTGAGATTCAAGCAGGTCGCCATCTGGTAATTGAAGCCTTTTTGCCGAAGGATCAGCCTTTTATTCCTAATGCCTTGGCGATTGGCGAGTCCAAAAACACGCATCACGGCTTGATTCATATCATCACTTGACCGAATATGTGAGGTAAGTCCACCTATTTGAGGCAGTCAGCTTTAATTGTTTTGATGGCACATTGTGGGCTGTTTGTTCCAGCACAAGAAGCCAAAATCTGACTGATTGATGGAATTTTTGCTCGTGTGGGAAGTGGCGATATTATCGCGAAAAACCAGTCTACTTTTATGACGGAGATGATTGAGGTTGCGAATATCCTCAATAATGCGACCGAGAGGAGCTTCGTGATCTTTGATGAACTCGGGCGTGGAACCTCTACTTATGATGGACTTGCACTTACCAAAGCAATTCTGCATTATCTTTTGAAAAACATTCAGGCAAAAACCCTGATTGCAACTCACTATCACGAACTCATTGCCCTTGAACAGGAAAGTGAGCAGATTAAAAATTTCTCAGTCAGCGTCTACGAAACTGATAAGGAAGTCGTTTTTATGAAGAAAATTAGTGCATGAGGAGCGAGTAAAAGTTATGGAGTAGATGTCGCGAAACTTGCAGGGATTCCAAAGCCGATTTTGGAGGAGGCAAAAGGCTTTTTGTCTGCTTTAGAAAAAGGGAAAAAAGCTGACCTTCCCCCTTTGAATGCTCCTCAGGGACTTTTTGTAGTTCAGCAAGAAGAGTTTGCTCATAAGGCTCAGTATGAAAAGATGAAGGCGTTATTGGCGGGGATGGATTTGAATGCAATTACTCCGATTCAGGCTTTGCAGCTTTTGATGAAGATTAAGGAGGAGTTGTAGGATTTTTACTTACTTGAAAAAATTACATCAGTAAGCAATAAGAGCCTTGAAATTTCTTTCTTTAGCCCAAAATACCAATAAGTTCTTTCTTAAATCTTGATGAAGAGGGTATCATTTGTCTTCTCGTGCTAAAAACTTTTTACATTCTACATTGAGAATTACTGTAAGCGACTCTTTGAGAAATTCAAATTGTTCCCGGGTAAGCGTGTTCATTGGAGGGGTATCTTTAAAATAATGGAGAACTTGAAAATGCTATAATTCATGAAGAAAATTTCAAAGTATATTTTCAGGAGATCGGAAAACACAGCTCCAAAATTCTCCAGTTTCCTTATTATAAGGTCAACGAGGAAAGGTCGTTAAATTCAGAATAAAATCTTTTCTATAGAGCGGAAAACCTGTCATATCCTCCATAGCGAGACAGGCTTCTTGTAAATGGGTATTGATTTTTTCTTGTATGATGTTTTTATAGTTTGTTATTAGCCCTTTTTTCTCTCCATAGATACCTTCAAGAATTGGATACATAAATTTCTCAGCTTCTTCAAAATTGTTTCCAACGAGTTGCTCTACAATAGGTTCCAAGTTTCCAATCTTTCTCATGACTGAGCTTATTGCATCCATCCACCCAATTTTTCAGGTCTTTCTTGAGATCGAGTTTTATTTCAATGGAAAACATATTGATCTTGAGAAAACTAAAGATACCAAAAAAATAATTATTCTTTACCTAGAAGCAATACGATCTTTAAAAAAGAAAATATGAGAGTTCTACTCACCAAAGTTAAATATCTTATAATCAAGTATCTCCTTTTTCCCCTTCCCAAATAGCTTCTGGAACGACTTTTCCTTTTACGATCAAAATCCCTTCGGCAGTCAGTCTTTTCTCTTTCTCTGCTAATCCTAGAGCATATCCTGTAAGTTTCCCATCGCTTCCAACGACCTTACAGCAAGGATAACGATTAGGGAAACGATTTTCTCTCATAATTTTTCCGATGGTTCTGGGGTGCAGTCAGAATTTCTGAGCAAAATGCTTGTAGGTACTTACTTTCCCATAAGGGATTTGGAGCAGATAATCGTAAATTGCCTGTCTATCCATAATTTTAAGAAAACTAAAAAATCTGATAAAAGCTTAGGGGTTTGTGGAGGAAAGTAAAAAGATATTATATCATTTTTGTTTGACTTGGCAAGTTTTATTGTTATAAAAAATCTGAATTTTTGTCTTTTATTTTGGTTTTTGAGTATAATAAAGTAAGGATTTTTACTTATAGACAGCTATTTTAATGGCAAAGAAAACTGGCTCAAATACTAAAAATGTTGCCAATCAAAGGAATATTTTGCCAGTAATTAAAAATCAAAACCTTTCTCAATATAATGATGATCTCCTTTTGGCTTTGAAAGCCAAAGAACCACAAAAATCTTGAGAAGACCTCATCAATGATCTCGATCGTGATTTTATGATTACTAATTGACAAGGACTTCTTTCTAAGTTGACAGCAAGAGGAAATCAGATTTCTTTTTGACTTTTGGCTGATGAAGAATTTTCATTAGAGGAGCTTGAAAGGCTCAATCTTGGAGAAAATCCATTTGTTTCAGATACAGACCCTTTGAAATTTTGACTCGAGAAGGCGCTTGTAGATTTTATTAAAAGACAGTTCATCGCAGGATTGCCTCCAAAAATTAAGTCAGTTTTTTCTGCTCGTGTACGTTACTATACCAATTCTTTATCAGAGCTTCTTTCTGCAATTCAGCTTTTCCCAGATCAGCTCAATGAGCCAGAACAAAAAAAGGAGTATGCGAACTTTGTGGCTCAGTTTAGAGTTACTTTTCATAATCTTAAAACAGCCTTAGAAACAAGCACTCCACCTATTATGCTAGATGAGCTTAATACTAAAAATTTTAATGATTGGACAGAAAGTCAGCAGAAGTCTTTTGATACGATTTTTACAAAGACGGTTTTAGAAAGGTTGAAGGGTAGCGTTAAAAGGATGAAAAATCTGACCAAGTCAACGGCAGAATTGTTTTCCAAACCACTTTTTCCATCGTCTATTATTTCAAAAAAATATCCTATAGATTATGAAGAACTCTATCAAAAAGCTCAAACTGATTATCCGGATATTGCTCAGCAAATCGCAGATTTAGAAGACCAGATTGTTCAAGGGGGAGATTCTGATGCTTTAGACAAGGAGATTGAAGCTTGCTATTGGAAAATTTATCTTGAAGAGCTAAAAATAAAGGATGCAAATCTGGCTAACATTTTGCAGGTATTGCATGATCATAAGTTTGATTATTCTGTTCTGAATCAGGATCCAGTATTGAGGTCAGCTTTTTTTGATTTTCTCATAGAAACAAAAGTTGAACAAATGGAGGATGAGCATACTTTAGAGCTTTTTGGTAATGATCCTGATCAGTTAAAAGACTTTCTCAAACAGCTTGTCGATTTTTCAAGTGATACCTTGAATGTTAATGGCTATACTTTTAAGATTGAAAGGGAACTTTTGGATGGAGCAAATCTTGCTTTAGATTCTTTGTGGGAGTTCGCAAATAATAAGGAGTTGCCATTAAAAATTACCCTTTCTGGAGTTAATACAGCAGGGCTATGAGTGGCAGATCGTGAACTCTTTGATCATTTATTTATCTCTGATGCTGAAGCAAATGGGCAGCCTTGAACCTATGATAAAGTTGAATTGAAGGGGGAAAAGATAGGAAAGCTTTTAGTGCTTTTGAAAATGGGGGCTGCTAATGTACAAGATTCACTTGATCCAGAATCTGAACCTGCAAAGAAACGAAAAAAATTTCAAGATGATCTCCAAAAACAGCATGAGATTACAGAAAATACAAGAAAATTACATAAAAAAAATAAGTCTGAAGATCCTTCCGAGGATACTGATGAAGAAGAGTTAAAAAATGCCACTCCAGAAGAGAAAAGAAAAGCCTTTTTGGAGGCATGGAAAGGTATGAGAGGAGAGAAATCAGAAGCTTCAGATGCAGGATTTGTTGTAGGAGCAGAACGGTATTTTACGCACACAGAAAGTAGTTTGCCTCCTTATACGAATGGGGCAAATGCTTGGAAAAAATTTAGAATTACTGACATCGATCGAGTAAACGGAACTTTTAAGGCTAAATGTTATGGAACAGAATTAAAACTTTGATCTTGAGAGGAAGGGAAAGAATTTGATTTTCATTTTGAAGATTTTGAAAGCTTCTTTATCAATAATGATAAACTCTTAGAAAAGCCGTTTAAGATGCTTCCTTGAACTCATGATCTCAAGACGACATATAATAAAATGTTAGAGGGAGGAGTTTGTAGTGAGAATTTGTTTAGGGATGCTCAATTCGAAGATGGAAAACTTAAGCTTACAGAACTTAATGCCGAAGGGAAGGAAATTACAGAGGAAGTAAAATATTTTGGGTATGATGGAGATAGTGATCCTAAAAAGGCGGTTCTCTATGAAACCAAACGGAATTCTGATCATACAGTCACGATCAAGTCTACAAATTTTTTGAATAAGGAGTGAGAGGCAAGATACCATGAAAAAAAGATGTCTTATCCAGATTTTTTGATTTTTCTTCAAGAAAAACAACTGACACCGAAAACAGAAGCGATTGCAAAAAGAGAAAAACAGAAGATAGATGATATCTATTCTTCTCAACATAGAAAGCTTAAACGAGTTAGTATTCATTCTCTGGTTTTTTCAGTAAAAAATATTTGGAAAAAAATAAATGACGGGGTAAGTGATTATCAAAAAGCTCAAGATGAAGCTTGCTTGGATTGGCTTACTGGAGATGTAGGAATCTATAATCTCCTTAATAAAGGATTGTGATGGTTGGCTCCAGCTCTGAGTGATACCTTAACTGCTCTTCAGGATAAAGTCGTCTCTGAGAAAGAGAAGAAAAATTGGGGTTCTATTGAACAACGATTAAAAATTTTCAAAGGGGTAGAGTTCCCTGATATTTTCTCAAGTGGAAAAGATCCTGCCACAGGACAAAGATTAAGACAGCTCGATGCTTGTCTTCCAAAAGGGAAAACGCTTAAAGATATTCTGATTTCTCGTCAATGTGTAATTAATAATGGAGCGCTTAGACCTATTATGGCTGCAGCAATGATTGCTAATCTCAAACAAGGGAAAGGGCTATATCGTGGAATGTCAGAATATGATAATCAAGCACTTTGGGTTCAGTGTCTTTTAGGACCTGAGCATTATCAGAGGTACCTTGAATATAGAAAAAGAATTCAGGCTGATATTGATAGTGGAGCTGGTGATGCTGATCAATTGAGAGATCTTTTGGTAAAGTCAGAAGTAAATTATATTGTTTGGAATATTCAAAATGCTCATGGAAATGATAAATATTTTGGCTCTGTTAAAGATAAAAATAGACAAGCACTCAAAAAGATTTATTCTAATGAATTTGCAAACCAGTTGAATAGTGCAGCAGAGGAGATTACTGGACATGGGGCTGTTGAATGAGCTTACGGTAAGTATAAAAAGATGAATACCTTTAATGTGGTAGAGGAAGAATTTAAAAAAAATATTGCATCGAGTAGAATTGAAAGCGGACTTGGAGCTTTGAAAAGGATGGGAGAATTGGCAAAAACAAGACAACAAAGACAGACTCTTGAAGCGGCAATGTCTTATGTTACCATGACTGGAATCCTCAACAAATATGCTGGTAAAGAAACGATGACTTGGTTTGATGGGTTGGCAAGATCTTTGATGCTCCCTACGGCATTTTTTGCAGATAAACCTTTTCATCAGCATTATGCTTGGTATGTACTTGATCAAGTCCCTATTCAGCCGAAATTCTCTGAATCTAAAGATATGAAAGAGGCAAAATTTACTGAATCAATGTTTAGTAAAAATTCTGCTGAGGTTCCTTATAAGCCATTTCTTAGTATTTTATTGAAGTGGCGATCAATTAATGCTGATGCGATTGATAGCTACTTTCTTTCACTTAAAACGAAAGAGCACAAAAATGATCCTATTCTCAATAAAGTGAAAGAGGTGCTTTGGGAGAAAAATCCAGATAATCTTGATCCAAGCTGGAGATCTAAACCAAAACTGACTGGACATTTTGGACTTAATCAAACTCCAGCAGTGATTGAACAAAATAAGAGCTATGGTAAGTCTGGATTTGATGGAAAAGATGAAGATGAAAGAAATGATAAAGCAACCTTCTGGAAAGAGCTAAAAACAAATTTGGAAAAAGCAAAATCTGATCCAGAAGTAAAGCCAGAATTCTTCTTAAAACAGTTTAAAACTTGGTTTGGAAGAGATGGATTTTCAGATGTTAATGATGCTGAAAATATTTCAATGCTAAGGACGATTAGAGAGGTAAAAAGCCGTATCGGTAAAGAGATTGGTTTCCGCGATAGTCAAAATAATATGGATATTAAATGTCCTGCTCAATATGATACAAATGATGTAAAAAATCTGATTTGGTATCTTTTTAAGGGTAAAGTATTAAAGCAAGGATCTTGTCAGCCCCCAAAAGAGTTTGATGATGTTTTAAAATTTTTTGTGAACTATTTTACTGAGCATTTTGATGAGATCGCATCGGAATCTGTTTTGCGTTCTGTTTTTGGACAATGAGGAGCGATGTTTTTGGAGGAAAGTAAGGCAGAAAAGCTTGTCCCTTGGTCAGAATACGAAAGATATATTGGTAAAGAAGAGAATTTTTCTACTCCTCAGGAAGAAGAATTTGATCCAGATGTGACAGGAGGATTAACTCCAGAACAACAACAAAAAAGACAAAAAGCATGGAAGAGAAGATATTATAGATCAGACCTTTTTATCAACAAAAGGCTTGTGGATATTGAAAAGCATCTTAAAAGAATCAATATTGCTGGTATTAAAAAATTGACAACAAAAGAAACTGCTGATGCAATTACTTATAGAAATGCTGCATAATTTTAATTTCCTTTCTTCAAAAGGGAGTATTGTTTTTTAGCTTGCATTTATTAGGGAAATCTTTACTATTCTTTTTAGGTTTTTTATTTTTTTGCTTATATGCAAATGTTGGATTTTATTTATGATAGTTTGGATACGGTTAAAAAACTCAAGTTTCCAACAGTAAAACAAATTACTCGTTTGACACTTGCTATTTTTGCTCTTGTACTTGTGGCAGGAACGTACTTTATTCTTGCAGATACGATTTTTTCCGGAGGATACAAGGCTTTTTACAGTATAATGACAGAAGGACAACTTCCATCTTCATGAGCAGTTACTACCGGAACTCTTGATGCTTCAGTATTGTGAGCTACTCAGCTTTCAGGTGCTGAAGATTCAGGATTAGATCTTTCTGTTTTGACAGGAACAGAGGAAATTGAAAATTAAATAAAATTTTATCCATTCTTTTTGAAACTAATGCAAAGAGAAGCGAATACGAATGAAATAAAAAAACAGATTGAAGACAGAAATTTTAGACGATACGTCTTGAGTGTAACTTCTGGTCAGGAAGCATTGGTAATTGAAAACCTCCAGGAAAGAATTACTAAACAAGGACTTGCTGAGGATGTAGTTGATTATCTCTGTCCAATGATTAACGAGGCTTCTATTAAAAAATGAGAAAAGGTCGTTAAGCAAAAAAAACTTTATCCAGGGTATGTCTTCTTTAAGTCAAGAATGAATGACAAAATCTGGTATGTAGTAAGAAATACTCCAGGAGTAAGGCTGATTGTTGGAGCGGAAACAAAACCAATTCCACTTTCAGATACTGAATATCAGCAAATGATGGATCAAATTGCTCAATCTCAGGAGAGATCAGAATTGAATATTCCATACCAAGAAGGCGATGTTGTCTTGCTCAAGAATGGTGACTTCAAGGGAATGAAAGGAAATATTAAAGAAGTTGATGCTGATAAGGGAATGGTTGTGGTAAGTATTGAGATGCTTGGTAGGTTAACTCCTGTGGCAATCAGTGTAGATCAGATTGAACTTGCAAATTAATCTTTATTCCTTATCATTAGGTATGGAAAAAGAAAAAAAACTTGTTACCTTGTCTATGGTAATCTTGTTCTTTAGTCTGGTGGTGGTGTATTCGTTGTTTTATCAGGTAAAAGGACAGACACTTAAGAACCTTTTTCAGTCGGCTATCAAGTCATGAGAGCAGAAACAGGATATTGACACGGGATCAATTCAGTTGATCGATGAAAATCTCTTAACTACTGTAGAATCAGGTTCGTGAATCTTAGAATGAGAAAATATCTCAGATACCGCTACTTGAAATGATGCCTTACAGGTAGCAACCAAGTGAGAGAAAATTGCTTCTACTTCTTCTCTTGCTTTCGAAGGTGAAAGTCCAAAAATACTTTCAGGGACAGATTTGTATTTCGGTGCTGTAGAAAGTATTGAGCTTCTTGGATTAGAGCCGGAGTATCTCTTGAAGGATACCAAAGGATTCTATTACGCTAAGCTAGAGAAAGAACCTGATCTCAAAAAGACAGTTCAGGATTTGAATGGAAGTATCTATACGATAACTTCTGAGGCTGAACTTCTCAAAAATCAGCTTTTTGGTGATAAAGTCAGTTTTGTTAACCTTCCTGAGTACAAAAACAAAATGGTGATAATGCTTCTTTCTGTTGATGGCCAGTATTGGTTTATTCAAATGGATTACGCTAAATACCATCAGTCAAAAAAATATTTAAAAACTTTATTTACTCAATAATTATTATTATGGCAAAAGTACAGAAAATTCTAAACATTGAAGTGCCTGCTGGAAAGGCAACTCCGACTCCACCGCTTGGACCTATGCTTGGTGCGAATGGAGTAAATATTGGACAGTTTACTAAGGAGTTCAATGAAAAAACTGCCGATTTGATGAAACAATTTGGTGGAATTGAAGTGAAAATTAAAGTAAAATTGACTGTTTATGTTGATAGAACCTTCAAGATGGAGATCGGTGCTCCAATCACTTCAGGACTCATCAAATGGAGAATCAATCAAAATCTTGGTTCTGGAGAACCAAACAAGAAAAAGATTGGAAAACTTACTAAAGCTGATCTTGAAGCGATCTATGAACTCAAAAAGAGTGACTTGAATGCAAATTCTCCTGAGGAAGGATATAGAATTATTGCAGGAACAGCTAGAAATATGGGAGTTGATGTAGAAATGTAGTTAAAAAAGTGAAAAAATAGTAAAAACTGATTTCTGATAGGGGGGTCAGTTTTTTTTTATTTATTGTTCCTTTATTGGGTATGAAAAGAAAAAAATACTTCTCCTGATAACTAATTTTTAGGTTGAAGAGAAAATGATTTTATTTAAAAAAGTCAATTTATTATAATCAATAAATATTATAATGGTTGTCTTTTGAAAATAAAATAAAATAGAAAAAGTGGCTTATTAAGCTATAAAATAGGTTGCTCATAAAAAAAATGTAAAAAAATATTAAAAAGAGGTCACAGAAAAAAAAGATATTCGTAGTCAGTGATGTGAGGATGTACGGTAAGTATAATATTTTATTACCACAGAGATGATCCTCTTAGGTCAGGTTTTATTTCTCTTTTTGAGGCTATGAAATCTAGAAAAGGCTTGAGAGCAAGCAATTTGAACGGTTTTGGGGACTTTCGTGTCTAAACCCGTCTAACTTTGTCTTGATTTTGTCTTTGGTATTGGTATTATACCCGATAAGTTGTCTATGTGGAGACATAGAAACGGCTTATTCTACCTCGTTGATCATTAACACTTGTATACTATTTGAAGAACTCAATGAATCCGAGTCTTAGCTCTTGATTAGGAGAAAGATTCAGGTTTTTGTCTTTTGACAATGGTACTATTCGTTGTTGATGAACGACTGGTATTACATTCTTGGTAAGGTATTTACCTTATCGGAAAAGCTTTTATATTTATTTTACACAGAGAATGAACGTTAAAAAAATGTTCGCAAGCTTAACTGGAGTGTTGATGCTTGCTCAGGCTCTTCCTGTGGCAGTGCTTGGTGCTGCTTCATACAGCGATGAGTTAAAAGGTGCATATGAATATGCATATTCAAAGAACATCACTACAATGAGTTCTATTGACAATGCTAATATGTACGGAGAACTTACTAGAGGTCAGTTGGCTAAGATGATCGCTAACTGGGCTGAAAAAGAAATGGGTACTAAAGTTGACGAAACTGCAGTTTGCTCTTTCTCAGACGCAAACACAGCTGAAGGAGACTTAGCTACTTATGTTAAAAAAGCTTGTCAGATGGGATTGATGGGTCAAGGAATTGAAAAATTCAGACCAAATGACAAAGTAACAAGAGGTGAATTTGGAACAACTCTTTCTAGAGCTCTTTGGGGAGACAAATACAATGGGGCTACTCCATTCTACAAGAATCACCTTGAAGCTTTGAAAGAAGCTGGAATCATGAAAATGATTGATACTCCAAATCAAATGGAAATCAGAGGATATGTAATGCTTATGCTTCAGAGATCTACTGATGTAGTTAGTCCTGCAGAATGTAAAGATCCTACAGTAGTATTGGCATGTTCTTTGAACTCAGATGCTTGTCCTGCTAAATGTAGAAAGGCAGACAATGGTTCTGGTACTGTGAATACTGGTACTGATGCAAAGGCTGGAGATCTTGAACTAGATGTTCAAAGAGCATCTAATGGGGCTATTTCTGTGCCAGCTAATGGTGTAATTTCTATGGGGGATGTGAAGTTTTCTGCGAATGGAGCAGATATTACTCTCAGAGGAGTTACTCTTGAAAGGATTGGTCTTGGAAACAATACTTCTGTAAAGGGAGTTTGGTTTGAGAAAAACGGTGTAAGAGTTACAAATAAAGGATACCTTTCTTCTGACTCTAGAACATCAGTTAGCTTTAATCCTGCTCTTGTAGTTAAGTCTACGGATACTCTTGAACTTGTTGTTGAGCTTAAGGGAGATACTGGTGCTGAACATGCATTCAAGATTACTGGAGTAGAATCTTCTGCTGCTAATTTAAATGTAAAAAATAACACTACAGTAACTGTGAGAACGACTGACTATAAAGTTGCTTCAGTAAATGTGGCATACAAAAATGCTACAAGAGAATACAACATGGAGGAAAATAAATCTTACGAACTTGCTAGGATTAATGTAGAGAATGTTTCTAATGTTAATCAGAAGAGTGTGATTGTAAAATCTATGCTTTTGAGAAATGAGAAGAACGGAGATGTAAATAACCTTTATGATGTAGTTCTTTATAGAAATGGAAAGAAAGTTTCAGATAAGGTTGAGATGGTAGGTTCAAGGGAACTTTTGGTTACTCTTAAGGACACTATTAGTTCAGCTCAAACTGCTAACTACTCTCTAGAAGCTAAGGTTAGAGGTGTTGATTCTGCAGATGGAGATACTTACCTTTTTGATCTTAGGAGAGGTGAAGACATGACTGTTGTAGAAGATAGCACAAACTTTAGATCAGCTATTAGTCTTGGAACTCTTGATACTAACAAGTTCTACACAATTAAGTGAGGAAAGGTATTGTTCAATACTGCTAGCAATCTTCCTAGAACTGAAACTGTGGCTGCTGAATCTTCAGATGTAGTTCTTATGAAGGGAACTGTTACTCCAAAAGAACCAGTTATTCTTAGAGATTTGAAACTTACTCTTACTTATGGAGGAGGTTTAACTTCTTCAAGTATTTCTAAGATTCAGGCTAAGATTGGTAATACAGTTATTAACGGAAGCTTTGTGGAGAATAATTCTGATGCTAGAGCTAAAGAAATTAAACTTTTGCAATGTGTTGTATCTGAGGTTGTTTCTGCAAACAAGACAGTTGCTCAGCTAAAAACTGCATGTGATACGAATGGAGATAATCTTATTAATGATGTAGCTTGAAGTGAAAAAATTTGAAGCTTTTTGGCAGCTGGAAACTTTACAGTAGGTGCAGTAACATTTAATGAAGCTGACTTAATGCTTAGAAAGTCTCAGGCCAAAACAAACACTATTTCAGCTAACACAGTATTCTTTGATGGAGATTTCTATGTAAATGGAAAATCTGATGTTGAGATTTTGGTAAGCTTCAATTCAAAAGCTACTAAGAATCAATCAGTTAAACTTGAAAACTTGAAACTTACTTCTTTCAAAAAGGGAGAATATCAGAAGAGTCAAAATAATATTGAAAACAACGGAGATTATCAGATGAAGGGAGGTAATGGATTTGTAGCTGGTAGAACAATTACTATCGGTGATGCAAGACTTAACCTTACAAAGACTTCAAGTAGTACTACACCAAAGATCGTTAACGGATCATCTACAGAAACTGTAGTATACAGAGGAACACTTAGAAATGGTGGAGTTGATACTCTAACTATTAATGATATGAGTGTTGCATTTGAAAATAATGTTACTAATGCAGATAAAGTGAAAGGATCTGTATCTGTAAAGATCGGAGATCAGACTTTCGGTCCTGAAGATTTGAAGTTGGATACAGCTACAACTCATGCAACAACTGGAAGCTTCGGAAACGTTGGATTTACAGTTGAACCAGGAAAGAGCTATCCAATTGAAGTTGCTTTCTTATTGGATGGTATTGATCAATCCCCATGGACTGCTGTAAAATTCACACCAAAGTTGAATGTTAAGGTGTCTGATAGACAAGGAAATACTTCTGATGCTATCGTAGATAGAAATCTTGGGGAAGTTGCTGTTGAAGAAACTGCAGATATTCAATTTAGTGCTTCAACACTAAATGTGAAGAATGCTTTGATCAAGACTAATCAGGAACAGACTGTAGCAAGATTCTCTATGACTAATAAGAATGTAGAAACTTTCATCAATAAAGTTGAAGCGGCATTCTCTGATATACCATCTCAGGTTGAAGTAAGAGTATATGAAGGAAATGATAGAACTAAGGTAGTATTTGATCAAACTGTTGCTCCAACGACTGCTACAGCTGCAATTGATGCTACTTCTGAATCTATTAAACCTAATACAAAATATACTGTTGAGGTATTAGCTTCATTTGGTACACCAGGTTCTAAGAATCTAAATTCTGTAAAACTTGGATTTGATGGAGCAGCTACTTTGACTGATGCGAGACAAACATCAACAGTTCTTGTTGTTAATACTACACCAGAAATTACAGTAGTTAGAAATGCTGGAAATGATGATATTCTTACCTTTGATATTGAAGCTAATGGAGATGATCCGATTAAGCTCGAATTAGGTGCTGCGAATATTTCAGTTGCAGGGTTTAATCCAGCTACTTGGAATAATGCTGTTGTTCTAGTGGATGGAACTGAAGTAAATGTTGGTAACGCTACTAAGAAAATTGAAGTGCCTGCTAACTCTAAAGTTAGAGTAACAATCCAGAGAGGAACCATGAACTTTAATGGAGATGCTACTAAGGGAGTACTTAGAGTAATGGGATTCGCTGTTGATTCTACAAGTGCTTTGCACTCAACTGCGGCAAATCTAAGTTCTTCAAATGCTTCAAATATCGTATTTGATGGAAAGTCATCAAACGACGGTACTAGAGTTGTTGGAGACTGGTCTCAGTTGAGAGGAGAATTCTCTATCTAGTGGAGTTCTATCTCGTTAATTTATTCAGGGGGAAAAACTCTTGGCTTCGGCTGAGAGTTTTTTCTTAAGCTCCCCCTAACCCCCTCCTAACAGAGGGGGCTTTTTAATTCCTCTTGCAAATCATACTCAACTTTACTATAATTAAAGAACTTTATTTCATCATAGAACAAGATGGAAACAATACAGCTAGAAGTTCCTAAAGAATTAGCAGAAAAAGTTTCTACTTGGACCTGGGATTTATGGCTTCAAAAGCTTTGGGAATATAGACAGGATCAAGAAGATATTGAACTTGTAAAGCAAGCAATGCAAGAAGAAGGAGAGTCTTGCTCTTTAGATGAGTATCTCCAAAAATGTGAAAACTAATCCTTCAAAAGAAGGCAATAGATACTTTAGATTTGCTCAAAAAATACGAGCAGAAAGAGTATAAACAGATTCTTGTTGCATTACAGGAAATAGATCATTTTGGTTGGGAATATGACAAGTTGAAGCCTATTGGACAGGGAATTAAAAGACAGAGAATAGGGAGATGGAGAATACTATGTACTTCAAATGCAGAATCTATTTTGGTTTGGATTATTGCAAGAGAAAAAGATACAAAAAAGGACTATATGCTACGGAAAAATTATATTTTGAAACTTTCTCGTTCTTAGAGAAAAGCTCTTCGCTTCGGCTAAGAGTTTTTTCTTTTTTTTTATTAAAAATTTTATTTTTTATAATGTCTTTTTAGTAAGGTCAGATACTTTATTTTTCTAAGCCAAAAAATTGTAATTAAACTTCTTTTTGAAATCTTAATTTTTAAAAATTTAATGTAAAAAACCTATAGAAACTGAGAAAACTCATAGTAACTTTTTTTATTATCTCTTTCTCCTAAGTACTAAGTAAGAAAAATCAGACTTTTCTTTTTTATAGAATAAGCCTCTAGAGCCAAAGCGAGATTAAAAACAACCATTTTTACCAAAAAATGATAAAATAACCAAAAAAACTCTTGATTTTGTATATCATTTTCATATAAACTTGCATTGTCATCTTCGTGGTAACTTTCAAAGTTAGGAGATGAGTATTGGGGAGATGGCAGAGCGGTCAATTGCATCAGACTGTAAATCTGACGCCTCACGGCTACGTAGGTTCAAATCCTACTCTCCCCAAATGGATTTTTTCCAAAAAGTCCCTATAGTTCAATGGATAGAACAACAGCCTTCTAAGCTGTGGATCCAGGTTCGATCCCTGGTGGGGATAGATTAGCTTACCAGGTTGGGCTCTCGTGGTCTAGTGGTTTAGGACGCCACCCTCTCACGGTGGAAATCGAGGGTTCGAGTCCCTCCGGGAGCGATTCAATTTATTCTCATTGCACTTCGTATGGATCAAAAAACTTTTAAGGCATCAGGAACAAATCAGAATTTTTGATGACCAAAGAAAGCGTTTTGAGGGCAAAAAACTGATAAAGGAGGAATGTATTCCTTCAAGGCAAAGATGATCTATGTAAATGATCAGATTAAAGCTCCAAGTGTAATGATCATAGATGATGAAAAAAATAATCTTTGAACTTTTCCTAGGAGGATTGCTTTGGAAATGGCTCAGGAAAGAGGACTTGATTTGGTACAGTTAACTTATGATCCTGAGAAAATGCTTTCTACGGTGAGAATGACCGATTATGGAAAGTATATGTATCAAAAAGGAAAAGAAGAAAAGGAAAGAAGAAAGACTCAAAAAGGAAAGGATACGAAAGAATTAAAAGTGAGTTATTCTATAGGAGATAATGATCTTCAGCTCAAGATAAAGAAAGCTCAGGAAATCCTTCAGGATGGAGATAATGTGAAATTCTCTATCAGATTGAAAGGGCGTGAGAGGATGTATGCTGATAAGGCAGTTCAAAAATTGAAACTTATTCAGGATTCGCTTCTTGAGTATGGAAAATCTCAATATGATACCCCTAAAAAAGAAGCAAACGGATACAGTGTTATTTTATTTAGTAAATAGGCTTAATTCATGGCTAAGAAACTTAAATCGCATTCTGGAGCACTTAAAAGGTTTAAGATTACGAAAAAAGATAAGGTATTGTCTAGTAAGCAATGTAATAATCACCTTTTGACCAATAAAGGAAAAAATAATAAAAAATTCTGATATGGAAAAGAGGTTATTGGTGCTGCTGCGAAGATGTTGAAAAATTTACTTCCTTATAAATAAGATAAACAATGGTAAGAGTAACAAATGGATTACAGAGACAGAGAAGGCATAAGAAGTTTATCGCTCAAGCTTCTGGATTTAGGTTAGGAAGAAAAAATCTCTACAAGCAGGTAAGGCTTGCTTTGGTAAAACAAGGTCAACATGCTTATGTGAGTAGAAGGCTTAAGAAAAGAGATTTCAGAAGACTTTGGATTGAAAGACTTTCTGCTGCAATTAGAGAAAAAGGAGGAAAATATTCAGTATTTGTAAATACAATGTATCAAAAAGATATCAAACTTGATAGAAAGGTGCTTTCAAATATTGCGGTAGCATTTCCTACAGTATTTGATAGAATTTATGAAGAGGTTGTTAAATAAATAAGAAATGGGGCGGTAGTGATCATCGCTATTGCTCCTCTTCTCGTGTTTACAGAGCCGAGGTGGTGGAATTGGTAGACACGAAGGACTTAAAATCCTTTGAGGCTTATACCCTCGTGCCGGTTCGATTCCGGTCCTCGGCAACTTAACTTACAAAAAGGTTAATTTAGGTTTTAATTATTATTTGTTATATTCATGTGATTTACCGTTCGAAGAACTGGAGATTTGAATACCAACGAAAGACTTATTTCTTTTTACAAGAAAGAGCTTTGGGCTTCTCATATTTTGGACAAAGCAAAGAAACAACAACACTATGGTACTAAATGGTATAGGAAGTTTGTAAGTTATGATTTTCCTTCTTCTAGAAGATATAAGAGGATGAGGGCTATCGTATCTGATGCTTATAGAAAGACAAAGAAGAAGTATAATACTTTGGCACAACTTGGAAAGATTGTGTAAGCTTTATTTTGATATTTTACTAGAGAATGTATGCAGTTGTAGATTTGCAAGGACATCAATATATTGTTTCAGAAGGAGCTGAACTTATCGTAGATAATGTAGATAAGGCACAGGGTGAAAAGTTACTTACTGATAAAGTACTTGCACTCTTTGATGAAAAGGGAGCTGAAGTAAAGGTAGGAACACCGTATGTGTCTGGAGCTCAAGTTGAACTTGAGGTTGGAACTACTCAAAAAGGAGAAAAAGTTAGAATCTTAAAATTTAAAAGAAAGACAAGGTACGCAAGATTGAAGGGATTTAGACCGCTTCAAACGGTTTTAACTGTTAAAAAGATTAGTGCTTAATGGCTAAAGCTTGAATGTTAGAACGAGATGGAGAGATTCTTGAACAATTACCTGCTGGAAAATATATGGTAAAGCTCAAGGATACGGATATGATTATTACTTGCTATAAAGCAGGGAAAATGAAACAATCTCATATCGGGATCATTGAAGGTGATTGGGTTAAAGTTGAAGTCAATCAGTATGATATGAAGCAAGGGAGAATTGTGTATAGATATAATGTAGCGACCAAAGCTCCGACTCAGGAGTAGTGAGGAAGCAAAACTCTTTAAATGTTATGATTAAGGACGATGAAAGTGGTAACTTCTCTTAAAAAAAGATGTATGTATTGTCAGATTGTAAAGAGAAAAGGTAGACTCTATGTTACTTGTAAGAAAAACCCTAGACATAAGGCTAGGCAAGGATAGTTTTTTATTTATTGTATTTTTGAGGAATGTTTAGATTGATGGGGCATGTTCTTCCAGAAGAGAAATCTATTTGGATTGCACTAACAAATATTTACGGAATCGGAAGAGAAAGATCAAAGAAAATCTTAGGAAATCTCAAGATTGAGTATATGAAGAAAGTAAAAGATATTACAGAAGAAGAACAAAAACTGATTTCTGATGAACTCAAGAATTATGTTCTTGAAAACGATCTCAAAAGAGAGGTTGCTTCTGCAATCAAGAGATTAAAGGAAATTAAATGTTACAGAGGAATGAGACACAATCTTGGACTTCCTGTAAGAGGACAATTGACGAGAAAGAACGGAAGAACTGCAAAGAAACTTCTCGGAAGGTCTAAAGTAAGACCAGTATTGAAGAAATAATTTTATCTCATTTTTTTCTATTGAAATGGCTGTTACAAAGGCAAAGAAGAAAGATATTAAGGTGGTAAGTGGAATTTTGCATGTACACACAACTTCAAATAATACCCTCGTAACTCTTATTGACCAAGAGGGAAATAAAATTCTTGGTGGTGGAACAGGAAAGGTTGGATACAAGGGGTCAAAAAAGAGTACTCCTTATGCAGCAGAAATGCTTACAAAACAGATTCTCAAAGATGCTCAGAACTACGGACTTAAAGAAATCGGAATTATCTTTAAAGGAGTAGGAATGGCAAGAGAAGGAGTTTTTAAGGCAGTTACTGAAATCGGAGTAATTGATGTTGCTTACATCAAGGAAGAAACCTGAATCCAATTTGGTGGATGTAAAGGAGAAAGACCAAAGAGAAACTAATTCTTGGTTAAAGATACTATAAGATCATCTTTCAGTTTATTTATTATTTTCATAGGAGATATGAGATACACAGGAGCTAAATTTAGATTATGTAGAAGAGAAGGAGTAAATCTTTTTGGTTCTCAGAAGTATAATCTTAAAAAGAGAAGGGCTTTGCCTGGACAGCATGGTGCTGGAATGCAGAGAAACTCTGAATATGGGAAACTTTTGAGAAATAAGCAGGTAGTAAAGAGAAGTTATCTTCTTTCAGAAAAACAGTTTGCAACAATTGTAAAGAAAACTGCTGCAAAATATGCTAAAAATAATAACCTTTCTCACGATGTAGCATTGTTTCAATTCTTGGAAAGAAGACTTGATGTGATTATTTTGAGGTCAGGACTTGCAAATACAATTATGCAGGCAAGACAAATGGTAAGTCATGGGCATTTTCTTCTTAATGGAGTAAAGCATAATATTCCTTCTACATTCGTTGTGGCTGGAGACAAAATTACTTTAAAAGAGAAACTTAAGAATTCAGCATTATATTCTGATGCGTCAAAAGCTTCTCCGGCTAAAATCCCTTCTTGGATTAAAGTGGATAGAAATAATTATACTGTAGAAGTACTTGGAATGCCACAAACAGGAGAAATAGAAGTGCTTGGAGATCTCTTGAAAGTGATTGAATTCTATGCGAGAGCTTAAGTAATCCAGAGAGTAATAAAACACAAAAACTTTATATTATATTCCTACTTCTATGTTGAACATACAACACTTTATTGGAGTTCCGAAGATTGTATACAGCCAGTTAGACGATGGTGCCACGAGGTTTGAATTAAAATATGTTCCAAGAGGATTTGGGCATACGCTTGGAAATGCACTTAGAAGAATTATCCTTGCTTATAATCTTGGGGGTGCGGTGACTGGATTGAAGATTAAAGGAGTACCTCATGAATACGATATTATCAGTGGAGTGAAAGAAAATGTGATTAATGTTATGTTAAACTTTAAAAAGCTTCGCTTTAGAATAAATGAAAATGCTGATACCCTTCAGCGAATCTCTCAGAGATTTAAAGGAATCGGTGTTTATACTGCAGCTGATTTGAAGTTGCCTTCAGGAGTTGAACTTTTGAATGGAGAGGAACATTTATTTGAGATTACTGATAGTTCAGTAGAGCTTAATATGGAAGTGAGAATAGAGAAAGGATATGGATACTATAGTCTGGATTATTTGAGACAGAGAGATGAAAAGGGTGATGGATCAGAAGTAAATTTACTTTTGATTGACAATGATTTCTCTCTTGTGGATTATGTAAGATATGATGTAGAAGAAGTGATTGAGGATTTTAGTGGAAGTACGAAAGATGCGCTCAATCTTGAGATTAAAGCAAAATATGAATCAGTTTCACCGCAGGAGATCGTAATGTTTGCAGGTGAAGTACTTGCAAGTTATGCAAAACTGTTTATCTTTGATGATGTTTATATTGATAAATCAGTTTTGGTTGATTATAATGATCTCAATGAAGAGACTGAAATGCCTGCTGAAGAAGTAGGTTCAGTAAAAACAATGCCGATTGATGCACTTCCATTGAGTGAAAGAACAAGAAATGCTTTGATCAAGAATAATATTCTCTATGTTGAGGATTTAGAAAAGAAGAAGAAATCAGAATTGCTTGTAATGAAAGGAGTTGGAAGAAAGGCTATTGATGAGATTACTTCTTCACTTACAAATATTGGTAAGACCTTGCTTGGATAAAAAATTTATCATTTATTAGTGTAGATAAGATGAGACATCAGCAGAATAAGCTCTTGCAGTTGAATACTGGAGCAAAAAGTAAAACAGTTTTTATGAGGATGCAGCTTTCTAGTTTGATTAGAGCTGGAAAATTGACAACAACTCCAAAGAGGGTTAAGGTACTTAAGGCTTTTGCCGATACATTCTTCTCAACTTTGCTAAGTTTTGATGCTAAATATGATGAAAAGGGAGCTTTGAGAGAAGCGATTAGATATGTGAAATCTGTGGTTTATGGTGAAGCCGAAGGAAAGAAAGTTATTGAAACTTTACTTCCAAAATATAGAGAAGAAAAAAGAACTTCAGGTTTTACGACTTCTTATAAACTTGGATTTAGAGTAGGAGATGCTGCTGCAAAAACCATGCTCAAGCTCGTATAGAGAAGACTCAATTTATTTTAATTATCGTATAGGACTAATCATGGAGTTTACGAAAAAAGATTTAAATAAAACCATCTGGATTAGGCAGACTGATCAGGAGAAAAATAGAAGATGGTATCGTGTAGATGCTACAGGAAAAACCCTTGGAAGATTAGCGGTAGATATTGCTAAGAAGCTTATGGGAAAGGATAGAGCTTATTATTCTGATTTCCGAGATGCAGGAAGTTTCGTTATTGTAGAAAATGTTGAAAATATTGCAGTAACAGGAAAGAAGCTAACAGATAAGGTTTATTATTCTTATAGTGGATATAAGGGAAATTTGAAGAGTATTACTCTTGGAGAGCTTCTCAAAAAAAATCCTGGTAAAGCTTTGTGGTATGCGGTAAGAGGTATGCTTCCAAAAAATAAGCTTAGAGATCCTAGAATTAAAAGATTAAAGCTCATCAAAGGAACGACTACCAAATACGATAATTTTAAACCAATTAACCTTTACAAGTAATGACAAACAGAGAATACACTAACGCAGTTGGAAGAAGAAAAGAAACGACAGCAACTGTAAAGCTCTATGCTAAGGGAGCTGGAAATATCCTTGTAAAGACAGCAACAGGTAAAGAATATACACTTGCTGATTACTTTGGAGGGAATATTTACCTCTATAAGAATGCAGTTTTGCCTTTTACTACACTTGGTAATGATGTGCTCAAAAAATTTGATGCAGAAATCAAGATTGTAGGAGGAGGAATTGCAGGACAGTCTGATGCAATTAAGCTTGCTTTCTCAAGGGCTTTAGTAGAATGGAATTCTGATTTGAGGCCTACATTGAAGCCACATGGACTTCTTAAGAGAGATCCTAGAGTTAAGGAAAGAAAGAAGCCAGGTTTGAAAAAGGCGAGAAAAGCACCTACTTGGTCAAAGAGATAATTTTTTTACTGGAGAAAAGACTGATCTTTATGGTTGGTTTTTTCTTTTTTCTCTTGAAAAAATATGAGGCTTTATCTATGTGAAGATGATTTTTTACTCTTTAGTATGAATAGTAATGAATAAGGACCTTATCTTATTTTGAATCCAAGGATCTGGGAAATGAACCCAAGCGGAACTTCTTCTTAATGAATATTCTCGTCTAAGATACCTAGAATCGGGAAATGTTTTTAGGGCTTTATCTTCGAATGATAATATTATTGCAACTTATATTAAAGATCGTATTAGACAGGGAAAAATGTTAGATGACAATCTAATTTTTGATCTTTTTAATATGTATTATCATCTTTTGGGCGATAAGGATTTGATTTTGGCAGATGGTTTTCCAAGAACGATTCCTCAAATGCATTATTTCCTCAGTAAAGAATATAAACATAAGAGAGATTATTTTGCAGTTTATTTTGATATTCCTAGAACTATTGCAGTTCAAAGAATTTTGGAGAGAGCAAAAATTCAGAATCGTGCTGATGATCTTAATATGGATACAATTAATCAAAGGTTAGATCTTTTTGAGCAGGAAACAATGCCAGTAATTCAATACTTTCAAAGTACTGGAAAATTGATTACCATCGATGCTCAGCAAACGGTAGAAGAAATCTTTGAACAGACAAAATTGGCACTTGCTGAGTTTTAAATCTTTCATACTACGATATAAGGTCCTGAAATCTAATTCAGGATTTTTTATTTTATCACAAAATACAGAAAAGGCAAGGAGATAAAATGATGAAATAGAGAAAAAATAAGACAAATAAAAAAAATAAAGTATACTTGGAGTAGGAAATTTTATTCTACTATTGGTGAATATAATGACGAAGAGAGACTATATTACTACCTTTCTAGAGAAAGTAAAAGAAATCTGGGAACCAGCAAGAGGATTCCTTGTCCTTATGAGGTATAATATCTTGAATGAGGAACAGACAGAAGATCTTTTTCAGGTATTTAAGAGTGTTGTACAGAGTAGCTCTGATGAGATGAAAAAAAGGAAGTTACAAAGAGCAATCCTCGCAGTAGAAAATCTAAGAAATCAAGAAAAAACTGAAACTACATTAAATCAAGATCTCGATCAGATTTTAGCCGAAATATAGTCAAATTAAAACGAAAAAATATTTTTTATTACTTATTCTTAGTAAAAATGGCAGATACTATTCAGATGAAGGACAAAGTTAATTCTACTTTAGAATATCTTAAAGATAGGAAAGAGGTGGGAGAGAAGGATCTTGAGATAATGAAAGAGGTTCTTTCTGATAAGGAAGCTTTGAAGCTTTTAGAAAAAAAATTAGAAGAGAAGGAATCTAAAATTCTTTCAAGTCTTTCTGAGGATCAGATGAAAAAGGTATATCAAAATCTTTCTCAGCAAGAGAGGCAAAATTTTGAAAAACTTTTTAATAAAATTTCAGTAGATAAAGATCAAAAGGCAAAGAAGGTCGAAATTCAGAGAGCAATTAAGGATAAAAAAGTCGAATTGGCTAAATTGGAAGGATGAATAAGAAGTGGTTCTACTTATAAGGTAGAAAACTTTAGATCGAAAGACGAATCTAAGGAGGAAGTAAAACTTTCTTCTAGTGAACATGTTTCTTCAGCGATTTCTGATCAGGAAATGGAAAATCTTAATAAAATTCTCTGAGGTAATTTATTAGTAGAAGAAAAGCTAAATAAAGTAGAAAAAAAGCTTAAATCAGATTTCAAGAAGGCAATTATTATGCTAAAGGAGAACTCAAATGTTTCTTTGATGGAAGTAATTAGAGCTTTCAATAAAGGTGAAATGTCAAAAGTAGAGTTAGAAAAGAGCTTTGCTAGAAAAGATAAAAAAGAATGGTCAGAAAAAGAAGTAGATAAACTTCAAAAGGGTTATCTTGCATATCTTGAGGCGAAAAGGGGAAATCCTGATACTTCGAGATGGAATGCAGTAATTGGAACCTTGGAAACAGGATTGCTCAATTTAGGACAATCTCTTGATAAAATCATTGTAGAAAATGTTAGTATGCCGATTTCTAAAAAAGAAAGAAAGGCAGGAGAAAAAGAATTTAAGAAAGAATTTTTTGAGGCAGATACAGGAGAGTTTAAAGACCTAAAGAATAATTATTTAAAAGAACATGCACAGGAAATTCAGGAATTGAAGCAATACTCTGGCTATTCTAATGAGGAAATTAAGGAATATATCAATAAAAAAGCGTATAAACAATACCTAAAAGAACAAGAAAAATTCTGAATTCAAAAGTCAGATTTAGGGAAGTTTAGAGTATTAATCAATGCTTTAGAGGGAAAATCAGTAGAGAATAAGATCACAGCACTTCTTACTGATACCAATTTTGATGGAATGAGAAATCGTCTTGATGGAAGAGGAACAAAGAGGGGAAATCAGATTGATCAAGCTTTGATTATGGCTCAGAGAAATGGAAAAACAATGGATAATATCTCAGCAAATATTATAAATTATCTGAATAGTAAAGGAGAAAATATAGAATTAAAAGCTCCATTTGCTGATTCTTTCGCTAAGTGGCTTAGTGCTGATATTAAAAATGCAATTAAAGTGCAGTCAGCTTTGATGGATTCTCCTGTAGATGCTGTAGATATTATGAGTTATGGACCAGATGCCCTTAGGCATTCTCTTGAGAAAACTACTTTTTATACTGAAAAAGAAGAAAATCAGGCACTTCAGAAGCTTGCAGATTTGCCAAAAAATATAAAAGCTAAACTTACAACGGAGGGGGAAAAGTGGTCGCTTTCAGATTGGCAGGAACTTAATAAGGCTTTTGATAAAAGTGAACTTACTTGAGATCAGAGGAAACAATTAGGACAAATAATCTCTAAAATAAGGGAGAGTGTTAATTTTTCAAAAGAAGAATTAAAAGGAATAGAAGATAAGATTGCAACTGATCCTGCTACAAAAAATTTGTCTGCTGCAGCAAGAGAAACTTTGATGGCTAATCTTTCTGGGTATTTACTCTCAAAAATGAAAGAGTCTGGAGCTAATGCTAAGGTGAATGGTCTTGGCATTGGGGTTAATATACCATTAAATCAGATATTGAAAGGACTTTCTTTTTCTCTGGGTACAGGAGCAACTATGGAGGGAAAGTCTTTTGCAGGAGTAAGTGTTGCTTGGAATACGGAAGTGGTAAAGTGGAAAGATGGAGGAGTTTCTGTTGGACTTAATGCAGGAACAACTTTGGGGCTTATCCCAATTTATGGATTTAGAGCGGGTATTGAGCAGGATGTTAATGCTAAAAAGGTACTTGGAAGTGTTGATCCGACCTCTTTGAAAACCTTCTCCGCAGGAGTAAATCTGACAATGATTGGGAAAATCCCATCATATGGAGCAAGTATTGGATTTGAAAAAAATCAGATTAAGGGTATTGAAAAACAGTATGCTCATATCAAAAAGGAAATTACTCCACTTATCAAGAAGCTTTTGACAAAAGAAGGAGATAAGTATCCAGATATTGCTCAGACGCTTCAAAGTCTTTTCAAAAAATCATCTAAAGAAGAAATCCAGAAAGCAACAGAAAATCTGACTTCAATTCTTAAAATGGTTCAAGATCAAGGATTAGATGCTGAACAGGCATCTCAATTTATCGGAGAACGATATGCAGAGAGTTGGAGAGATAATGCGATCCAAGGTTTGCCAAAAGGATGGAAATTTACAGGAGCATCTCTGGGAATTCAATTTTTGGCTGGATTCTTCCCTATAGGAACATTAGGTGTGACGCTAACGAAATATAAAAACTTCTCATATGAAGATTCTCCTGAATCTTGGGCAAGATATCAGCAAAGAATTGAGCGTGGGGTTTGAGATGAGAAAGAGAAGAAGGTCGAATCTAGTGACTTTGCATTCATTCAGAAACAACTTGAAGCTTCAAATATCTTGAGAGGAGAAAAGATTGTTATGGATGAAAAGGATCAGGTTCATCTGCCAAAATCTCTGATCAATAAAGAAGGCTTCACTGTAAGAATTAATAAAGATATGCAGAAATATCTTAAGATGAACGAACAGAAGACAGCATTTATTTTGCCAAAGGGGCTTTCTTATCGTTTCTTGACCAATGCAGGAACAAATAAGGCCAGTGCATTGCTAGATATTGGGTATAAAAAGGGTGATGAGTTCGCTACTTTGACTACAGAGATGGTCCCAGAACAATCGGAGGATTATCAATTAGCACAAAAAATCTCTGCATTTAATGCTAAATTACAGACATTAAAGGGCTTGAAAAAGTATTCTCTTGCTAAGAATGGGGAATTGTTCAAAGAAACAGGTGAAAAACCTGAAAAAGTATTGGTATTGGACGCAAATGGTAAATCAGTTAAGATTGATGCAACGAATGGATTGAAATTTGATGGTGAAAAGGTTGAAGTTGTACAGACAGGTGATTTGCAAATTATTAATACTCTTTCATTAAATTCTAAATCTCTCGAAACCCTTAATGGTGAGGTTTCTAATGCCCTTAAAGGACTTGAAAGTCGGTTAAAACAGATGCGAAAGGAAAAATCTAAGGCCTATAGAAAAGTTGCTGGAGCATCGAGAGTGGAAAATATTATAGAAACAGCTAAACCATCTACAGTTGAGAATACTACGGATGAATCATCTACAGTTGAAAAGAATACAGAAACTACTGAAGAGGTAGTCGAGAACTCAAAAGCAGATACAATTGTTGATGCTAAGGATAAAAAAGGATATCTTCTGGCGGCAAAGGAGTTGCTCAGTGCAATAGAAAAAAGTAAACAAAGTAAACAAAAAGATGTATTATATAATGCCTTAGAAATTATTGGAGAAAATAATAATGAACATTTTAAAAATCAGCAGCTTGCTCATCAGGTAATCGATCAGATCAAGGTTATTATGGCAGAAATTGATCCAAAGTTAAAAGATTCAAATAAAGAGATTCAAAATCTGACGCAGGTCAGAGATAATCAATTTAAATTTAAGTCAGCTTTACAAGCTTTTACAGGAGTTAATGGTGTAGATTACGCACAACTAGCTAGAGGATTAAAATCAAGGGAGCCTAAAATCAAGAGAAATATTATTGGATTTACTGCTTTCTATAGAAAGGGGGTAGAACCTACTGAGAGGGGTATGGGGCTCACTCCTTATGGTCATACTAATGTCCTAGGTCAGACTTTTAATCTTTCTGATTCATCAAAAGTATCTGCAAAAAACTGGATTATTAATAATCTCAAAAACCATCCAGCCCAAATGCAGACCATATCAGAAAGCTTAGGAAAGGTTGCTAATAAAGGAACAAACGGCGTAAATGCTAAATGATTTCTTACGAATGATTCATTAAGAACTTTATTGGAGAATTGATCAGTTGATGTTGACAATTGAAAGAAAATTAGTATTAATGTAAATCCAGTAGCTTATTTTCTTGCAGAGTGTGCAAATCAGTCTATTGGACTTGAGCTTTGAAATCTAAGAATAGAAGAGGCTGAGCAGATTACGCTTTCAGAAGGAAAAATGACCTACAATACTGGAGAGAGTCTAGCAAGAGCTAGTGTTGAGAAAAAGGATGTTAATGTTGGTATTGCTTTTGGAGGAAAGAAAGTTGAAAAAAAGCAAGATGATGGATATGGAGGGCATACAGAACAAGAGGGGGGAACTGGAAAGGGTGAAGGATCTTCAGGGAAGCCCCTAGAGTCCAATGAATGATCTACAATACAGCAAAGTTCTGATTCTCAACCAGGAACTTGAACAGGTGGAGATGAAAGAGTAGATGGAGTATGAGAAAGATAAACTTATAATAGCTTTTTATTGCTTTAGAAAAAAAGAAGATGAAATCAAAAATTTTAATTCTCACATTGTTGTTGGGGGTTGTTATGCATGGCTTCTCTATGGCAGAGGTTGTAGGAATATCACAGCAAAGCTGGGATTCTTCAACAAATGATTATTGGTTTAATCAAAAGTGTGATGAGGTAAGACAGCAGGAGGTGTATCTCAATCAGTATGGGGTATATCTTGATAATTTTGTTAATCCTGCATCAAATCCTGGTGCACTGTATTTGCATAAGAATAAAGTCTTAACTAGGGGGAAGTACTTATTGTATAACCCATCAAATCATGTAAAAGGAAATGGTTTGATTATCTTTAACCGCGATCTTTTGGGGGTAAAGTGATGGAAGGTTAATCCAGGAGAAAAGGTAAGACACATGACTACTGCAGAAGAGGTAAGTGGAGCTTCCTTTTCTTATGACTGGAAGTTAGATGTTCCATATACAGCGTTTGATGGAAAAAAATTCTATAAGCCAAATTTTAGATCAGATGGTACACATCCACAAGCTCCAACCAAATTCCCCTCACGAGATGCGGAGTTTAGAACTATTACTTTGTATGATAATGATGATAAATTATCTACATCATCAAACAATCGTGCAATTGTTGAGTGTCAGCAACATGTAATTCGCTGGTGTGGAGATGGAATTTTGGATACAAAATATGGTGAACAATGTGATCCGAAAGATCCAAACAAAACAGGCTGGGGAAATGGTGGTTGTGATGCTTCATGTAAGCCAATAAATACTCCAGTGGAACAGCCAAAATGTAATAGCCAATATAACGGACAAATTCATTATAATAAGAACTATCCACAGGCTTGGCTTAATTCAGGAATGCCACTTTGTAAACCAGGAGAAGTTTTCTCTTTTCTTGGACCAGATGCAAAGGGTGTCTATACTTGGGGATGTAAAGTAGGAAATAAAAAAACTGAATCAAACGAATGTCAGGCGAGGGAATTGCGATGTGGAGATGGAATCGTTCAGCAGCAGTATGGAGAAGAATGTGATCCAAAAGCTCCAAATCAGCCATCTGATAAAATTTGTAATAATAAATGTAAATGGGAAAATAAGCCTGTTTATGATCTTGCGCTTACCAAGAAATTAGCAACGAATAAGAAGAAATATGAACTTGGTGATTTGGTAGATTTTACCATCACAGTATACAATCAGGGAAATCTTGCTGCCAAAAATATTGAGGTGACAGAATATATTCCAGAGGGATTGATCCTTGAAGATGCTAAATGGACCAAAAACGGAGACAAAGCTACGAGAATCATTACTCAAACCATTCAGCCAGGTCAGAAGCTAGACCTCTCTCTAACAATGAGGATTTCAAAATCTTTTAAAGGAACGAAAATTCTGAATAAAGCTGAGATTAGTAAAGATAACTCAGGAGATTATGGAACTACTGATAAAGATTCTACTCCAGATCAGAACCCAAATAATGACTGTATCGTAGGAGAGGACAATCACTATATCGATGGTGATGGAAAGAAGGGTGGAGACTGTACTCCAGCAACTGATGAAGATGATCATGATGTTGTGCCTCTTATCGTAGAACCAGATACTCCGATTGTTCCTCCTTTTATTGAGAAGGAGCTTGAAGGAGATAAAAATCATAAATACAAGGTAGGAGAACTCGTTGGATTTAGAATGCCATTCGGAAATACTGGTTCAAAAACAATCTACAATGTAAGTATCAAAGACTTCTTACCACTGAATCTTGAGTATGTAAGTAGTGAAATTCATGGAGTAAGTCCATATACAAAAGGATTATATCTGAGCGGAGGGGTTCAGGTTCTAGAATATTCAGGATTTGATCTTGCTCCAGGTCAGAATGGGTACCTTCTTTTGACAGGAAGAGTGCTTTCTGGTCATCAAGATGCGAGAGTAAACTGGGTTGGAATCTATGTAAATAATATTCTTGTTGATCATGATGATGCGACCTATCATCCAGCAAATAGGGCGGTAAAGATTGAAAAAACAGTAGATAAAAATCAGGTTTTCAGCGGAGAAACAGTAGAGTTTACGCTCAAGGTTTCTAATCTTACTGGAGAGTTTGATACGCTTAAGGTGGTTGATACCTTGCCAAAAGGACTTGTTTTTATCCCAAATACCCAGTTCCTTACAGGGCAAACAACAGAAACTACAGTAGTAAGCTTTGCCACTGGAGTAAATAGCCAGGGATTGACGACACTGACTTGGGAATTAAAGTTTCCAAAAGGATTCAAAAAATCAGATTCTTTCCTTTTGAAATTCAAGTCAAAGCTCGTAGAAACCTCAAAAACTAAATATACCAATATTGCGTGTGTCTTTAATCCAGATGATCCAACGAATCCAAATTGTGATCCTGAGGATGTTATGCCAAAACTTGAAGATGTTCAGTTAAAGATCAAGAAATATGTAAGTACTGCTATTACAGGTCCACGAGAGGATAATAGACTCAATATGAATAATGGAACTGCTTATTTTAAGCTAGTAATCTCTGGTGCAACAGCTCCATTGACAGGATTTAGAGTGACAGATAGAATAGAAGGAAATCTGACTTTTGATACTGGTTCATGGCTCTTGCCTGATAATGCCTTTACGGGAGTGATTACTTTTTGAGCTAATAATGCCAATAAGCCATCTTATACCATTACTCCTACTGTATCATGAACACAACCAACAGATATCGTTTGGAAAGTAGAGATGAATAGTGGTTATTTTATGTCTGGTGATGCGCTTACGATCATCATTAAAACTCAGAAAAAAGGAGATCAAAAAAATATTGCTCATGTTTACTATCCTAAGCCATGAGGTAAAGAAGGACATGATGAAGATCCTGCTGAAGTGTACAAGACGACCTCAGGTTGAGGTGGTTGAGGTTGAGGTGGTTGAGGTTGAGGAGGATACAGTGGAGGTTGAGGTTGGTATAACCCATCCTGTGGAAATGGTAAAAAAGATGGAAATGAAATCTGTGACCTTGGAGGGAAAGGAACGATTGGATCAGATGGAAAACTCTTTAAATATACAGATGAATACGACAAAAATTATGTAGGATATACTTGTAATGCTAATTGTAGATTAGAAAAAGATGGAGAGAAGATTGCTCCACAGTGTTTTAATGTGCAAAACGGTTCTATTTCCATTATGAAGGGAGAAGTGCTTCCGTTCTATTGGAATATGCAAGCTCAGCTTGGTATGAAAACTGTTAAAGAAAAACAAGACTGGTTGAGAAACAATTTTGCTTACAAGTGTGATGATAAAGATGCATCTAATAAGATTGAGCTTGGATCAATGGAATGTGAATTTGCAGTATATGGTCCATGAAAAAATAATTCTAGCCCAGTATATACATTTAAAACTAAGTGTATTAATCTAGAGGGATGGAATTCAGCTTTATCTTCTACATATCCTGCTATAGGTGATTGGATTAGTCAGAATATGAAAGGATGGTTTGGAGGTAGTGAACTAGCGAATAAAGGACTAGTAAAGAATGTCTTTGCTTCTCTAGATAACCAGAATGATTATCCAATATTGTTGCCGTTATCTTCTAAGTTGTTTATTAAAAAGTTTTGATATAATACTTCTTTAAGTGATTGAACTGATTTGCCTTGGACTCCAAATGGAGGAAAGCTTTGAGAATATAAACTTTCGCTCAAGGATGTTGGTTATAGGACTTGTACTACCGACGAAAAAGGTAAAGGAAAGTCTGGAACTCTTAAGTGGGAAGGAGAGGAGATTTGTGAAGTAAACTTTGCTGTGACAGATCATTATCTGGTCCAAAAGAGTCCGTATGGAGAGGTTTCTGCTTCTACACCGTTAAAAGGTTATCAAACGAAGAGAGGAGAACCATTGTTTGATGCTAATAAAAGTGTAAATGCCTCAAATTATAAGGTTCCAGCTTCATTAGGAAAGACCTATGATAGATTTGTAGCGAAGTATTCAAAACTTGCTAAAAAGGTTAAAGGCAACCTCAAAAAAGTTCCAGGAAAGTCAATTTACTTTGTAGAGGGAGATCAGCAAATTGATCTTCAGAATATGGGAATTGCTACGGATAAACCGTTTACTTTAATTGCTAAGGATGGAGCTGATATCCTGATTAAGGGTAGTCTCTATTCCAATGCAATGATTATGACAAAAGGTCACATTGTCTTTGATGCATATAATGCATGTAATGGAGAGCTTAATAAGTATGGTCATGCAGGACAAATGGTAAAGGGAATCTTCTATGCTGAAAAGGGATTTGGATCTTCAAATCATAAAAATCTGAAAAATACTGCTGAGAAGCTTTCAGAAAACGAACGATGTAATTATGGAAACTTGCATATCAAGGGAGTTGCTATCGGAGATCTCTCAGATGTTGTAAAAAATAGAAGATCTGAACTCTATACTTGGTTTAAGTGAAATGGAGGAGGGAAATCTCCAGCAGAAAAAAGAGATATTGTGATCAATGGAGCTTCCGTGCTTGTAGAATACAATCCAAGCTTGCGAGGAAACTTGCCTCCAGGTGCAGAAGAATTCAATAAAGCATTGTCAGTTTATAGAAAATAAGTCTTGAAGTCAGGAATATTTTATGTCTTTAGACTTCTTACTACTTATAAAAAAGCAATACCTTAGAATACAAGGGAAAAGTAGAGGATAAAACTCTGCTTTTTTCTTTTTTTAGTAAAGAATGGGCTTTTCTCTGAAAAAGACTTGCTTTGTCCAAAATTTTTGCTATATTGTAAGCGAATCGTTCTCTATTTTACTTTGAAAAGTGGGAGAATCTATTCGCCTTTTATTCGTAATAACATGGAACCAATGGAATTAGGGTATGAAGATGCTATGATGGCAGGTGCTGGACAGTGAGCATTGAATTCTGGAGTAGGAGCGGTATTCGTTGTTTATATGGTCTTGATTTTGGGATGTGTTTTACTAATGCTTATTTCTCGATGGAGGATTTTTCAGAAAGCGAAGCTTCCAGGACGAGGAGCGATTATCCCGTTTTACAACATTTATTTGATTTTAAAGCTTGCAGGAAAGCCAAATTGGACATGGTGGTTGCTTTTTCCTCCTGTACTTTGAATCTTAATGATTGTAGCTCACTTTAAAATCGCTGAAAAATTTGGAAAAGGAACAGGTTTTGCATTAGGACTTTGGTTTTTGCCAGTTATTTTCTATCCTATTCTTGCCTTCTCAAAGGATGTAGAATATCATGCAGAGGCATAGTCATATTCTCAATCAAAAAAAGTCTGATCTCTTCGTGGGGTCAGATTTTTTCTTACTTTATAAGGAACTAAGAAAAAGCTTTTTACAATTCATTTCTTGATTTTAAAATGTAAAAAATCAGGCTTCCTTTCGTTTTTCTCGCCCAAAAACTTCGTAATAATGCTAGACACGAACAAATGAAATTGTATTTTTTAATTTTTCTCTTGATTTTAGTGAGGAGTTTTGTATATATTGTGTCATTGCATTGACGATTTATCTTTAGATTTCTGGAAATATCAAATGCCAACGATTAATCAACTTATTAAAAAAGGAAGAGTGAAGAAGACTTTTAAGTCAAAGGCACCTGTGCTTCAGTTCGGAGTAAACAAGCTTCAGGGAAACAAAAAGGTTGTGCAGCCTGCTCCTTTCAAGAGAGGAGTATGTCTTAAAGTATCAGTAATGGGACCAAAGAAACCAAATTCAGCTCAGAGAAAGTTCGCAAAAGTAAGACTTTCTAATGGTGCAGAAGTATTGGCATATATTCCAGGAGAAGCTCACTCACTTCAGGAGCATAGTGTTGTGCTTGTAAGAGGTGGTAGAGTAAAGGATTTGCCAGGTGTGAGATACCATATCGTGAGAGGAAAATACGATGCGAATGCAGTAGCAAATAGAAAGCAAAGTAGATCTCGCTATGGAGCAAAAAAACCTAAGGCTGGTAAATAATTTTAATTTGTTTTTGTTAGTTCTAAGATGGCAGTGATTAAAAATAAGACTTTGGACACTTTCGATTATGAAGAGAAATTGATTAATTTCATCATGAAACACGGTAAGAAAAGTGTTGCAAAGAAAATTTATGCAGATACCCTCAAGGATATTAAGGCAAGTGGACATATGAATCCTACGGTAGTAGTGAGAACTGCTATTGAAAATGCTTCTCCTGTGACAATGATTAAGTCAAAGAGAATTGGGGGTGCGGTTTATCAGGTACCGGTAGAGGTAAAAGCTGACAAGAGATTCTTTTTTGCTACAAAATGGATTCTTGATGCTGCAAGAGGGAAGAGTGGGAAGCCTATGTACAAGAGACTTGCAGAGGAAATCCTTGCTGCGTATTCTAATCAGGGAGCTGCGGTAAAGAAGAAGGAAGAAGCTCACAAGATGGCTGAAGCTAATAAGGCATTTGCTTATATGGCTAAATATATTAACTAGTTTTTCAATCTATAAAAGAGAGAAAAATCTGAATTTATTTTTTGATTGTTGTTTCTAATGTGAGATACTAACGGAAGAAAAATTAAGCACTTTCTAAAGGCATTGAATTTGCACAGACCAAAGACGGGTTGTAAAAATGAAAAAGCAGTAGAAAGTTATGTTACCCTTTTGAAGAGAGAAGAAAAAGAGGGATTGACGGCTTGGATCAAGAATGCTAAAGTAAAGGCTGAAGCGAAACTTAAGAAATATGGAATTTCTCAGCAAAAGGTTAAAGAAGTTCTTGAATCAAAAGGACTCGCTCATTTATTATCTAAATTATCATAATCTCATGGCAAGATTGAAGACAAATGCAAAGAGAAAGCTCAATAAAGCACTTACAAGAGTTGAAAAAGTGGTGATTATGGATGTAAGAAGAATGCTTGAGCAACAGAGAAAGTGGAAGGCTAAAGTAATGAATAGCAAAGGAAGCAAGTAGTTTTATTCTTGAAATATGCTAAATAATGAATCACGAAATGATAAAGTATCTTTCTGATGCGAATGGATATAAAATCTTGCCTGTAAAAACAGGAATGCAAGTTGAGCTTCATGAAAGAGTAGGAGAAGGTTCTACAGAGAGAATCTGGAAATTCAAAGGTTTGATCATCAAGGTAAGAAAACCAGGATCAGCTGATGGAAGTTTTACGATCAGAGGACTCGCTGCAGGACAGATGATTGAAAAGATTTACCCTCTTTCTTTTCCTAAGTTTGAGAAGGTTATCCTTATGGATGAATATAAAGTAAGAAAGTCTAAGCTTTACTATATTAGAGAAAAGGTTGGAAAGGCAGCAAGAATGAAGAGTAAGATTGCTGCTGAAAAGAGAGAGTCAGATTTGTTGAAATAATTTTTTTAAATTTTGTTGTATGCTATTATGAAACTTACTGTTCAGGTTCGTACTGCAACTGGGAAAAAAGTAAAAAACTTGAGAAAAGAGGGGCAACTTCCTGCTATTGTATATGGAAAGAGCTTAGAAAATCCTGTGCTTTTGAGTTGTGTAAAAAATGACTTTATTAGAGTATATAGAGAAGCTGGATTCTCCACTCCTATTGAACTTACAGGAGCAATTGATCAACTTGTGCTTTTACAGGATATGCAGTTAGATCCAGTATCTGATGAAGTACTTACGGTTGATTTCTTGGCAGTAAATGCTAATGAAAAGGTGTCTGCTTCAGTACCAGTAGTACTTATTGGAGAATCAAAAGTAGAAAAACTGAATGAAGGAAAAATTCAGTTGGTAAAAGATGTTGTAGAAGTAGAAGCTTTCCCTCAGGATCTTCCTCATAATATTGAAGTAGATTTGGCAAGTGTTGAATCTGTAAATGATGTGATCTTTGTGAAGGATTTGAAGGTTTCTAATAAGGTTACTATCTTGGATGATGGAGAACAGCCAATCGTTACTGTGGTTGAACTTGCTGATGAAGAAGAATCTTCATCTGATGTTGCTTCAGCAGAGGCAACTCCAAGTGCTGCATAGTAGACTTTACTTTTATCTTATTGCATTGTTATTATCATGGCTAGAATATGTTATTTTACAGGGAGAAAATCTCAATCTGGACAGACAAGGTCTCACTCTATGAGAGCAGGAAAGAGACAGTTCAAAGTAAATCTGATCAATAAATGGATTAAACTTGATGATGGAAGTCAGATTAAGGTAAAGATTAACTCTAGACTTTATAAAAAGTTTAAAGGATTTATGTAGGAATTTTCTTATATATTTGCTTGAAAATAAGAGAGAAATGATTATAGTTCTCTCGTGATAAAAAGTTTCCTTAGTGGATATTTCTCAGTGTGGGGTAGTAGCTCAGTCGGTAGAGCAACAGCCTTTTAAGCTGGTGGTCCTGGGTTCGATCCCCAGCTACCCCATGAGAATTATCTTTGAAGAAGGAAACTTTTTTAATTTAAAGAGTTTTTTAATTTTTAATCCAGACTTCTTCTTCATATACTTGTTTAAGATTATCAATGCTTGTTATGAGAAGATCTCCTCCTTCTCCCATTTTTGAAAGGCAAATTTCTTTTGCTCTTCCATTTCTGTTCTTTCTGGAGTTCTCATAGTCTTTCTGACTATTTTTAAATAGTTGCTCAATAATACTCGATTTTCTTTTTTTTGCAAATTCAAGTATGATTTAATTCTGCTTGATAAGAGGAATAAAAATGAGTATTATATGAAACATTGCAATTTATCTCTCTTTGCTGAACAGTCTGATGAAAACCATTAACGAAACTTTTACTTGCCTTAACTGTGGAAAGGAAGTTCCAAAAGCTGATCGCACTTGCCGTAATCACTGTCCTTTTTGTTTTGCATCAAGGCATGTAGATGGTGAGATACCTGGAGATAGGAGTTCCACTTGTCAGGGGGCAATGTATCCGACCGCTTATGAGATGAAAAATGGAGAAATCAGAATTCTTTTTTCTTGTTCAAAATGTGGAAAAAAGCATTGGAATAAAAGGGCAACTGACGACGAAATAGAACATTTACCAGCACATATTCAATCATATCAGTCGAAATTTTAATAAGTGAGGAAAGAATGCTGATGGTCTAGTTTTTCCTTCTTTTATTAAGCTTTCCCTTGTTTGTCTTTGTGAGTTCTCCTTGATTTTTTATGTAGTTTTCATATAGTTTAACTTGGTATTTACTATTTTATTTTGTTTTTAGAAGACAATGCAAATTGATATTAACTTGGTAAAAAAGCTTAGAGAAGCGACTTTTGCTCCACTTGGAGATTGTAAAAATGCTCTTGCAGAGGCAGGAGGTGATCTTGATAAAGCTCAGGAAATTTTGAAGCAAAAAGGAATTGCAAAAGCAGGAAAAAAAGCTGATAGAGAAACCAATGAAGGACTCATCAAGACGCATCAAGCAAACGGAAAAACAATCGTGCTTAAGCTCCTTTGCGAAACTGATTTCGTAGCGAAAAATGAGACTTTCCTTCAGCTTTTTGATAAAATTTTTGCTGAACTTGAAAGTGTTTCAGGAGAAGTGAGATCATTAGAAGATCTTGAGGGAGGAGTTGCAGAAAAACTCAATACTATGGTTGCTGAAGCGGTAGGTTCTATCGGTGAAAATTTGAAAATCGGAGAACTTTTCATCACTGCTGGAAATACTTATGCCTATGCACATCCAGGAAACAAGGTGGTTTCTTTGGTAATGTATAGCGGAGATGAAGCAACTGCGAAAGAATTGGCTTTGCAAGTAGCAGCTTTGAGTCCTGAATATCTTAATTTTGATGAAGTTCCAGCTGATGAGAAAGCTAAACTTGAAGCTCAGTTTACTGAAGAGCTTAAAGCAGCTGGAAAACCAGAAGCAATGATTCCAAATATCGTGAAAGGAAAAATTGATAAAGCCTTCGCTGATGTAGTTCTTCTTGAGCAAGAATATATTAGAGATGGTGCGAAAAAGGTAAAGGAAATCTTGCCTGCTGGATTTGAAGTAACGGAATTCTATAGATTTGCTGTGTAGTTTGCAATTAACAATGAATAATGAACAAGTAATGGTGTAGCGTTAGTTGTTTGTCTTTAATATTCTAGGTATTACAATAGAAAAAGTCTGATTACTGTGATGGTAGTCAGATTTTTTGATTTTATAAAAGATTCGCTTGATATTACGTATATATATTGTTATATTATTTCCAAAAGGAAAATAGAGTACTAACTAGCTCTTTCGCAAGAAGAGGTATAAAACAAAAAAATTATGGAAAAACAAAAATTTCCGTTAGCAAAAAAATTCCTGCAAGAGGCGGGAGTTGAGAAGTGTGTAGATGTGAATGACTTGAAGAGGCTTGAGGAAATCCTTTCATGTTCTCTTCCAGTGCGTTGGGATGCTAATTTCCCGGAAAAAGAAGCAGATGATAAGGTCTTAGGCGAGTTGTCTCATGAGGGAAAACTTATATTCTATTCTTATTTTATTACGCGGTGGCAGTTCTTACACGAAATTTTGACATCTTATCTAGAAGCTCGTTTTGATTCTAGATTGGTCCAGGTGTGTAAAGGAGGTGTCCTCGTAGAGAAGTTTCCCCCTATTCAAGCTATTCAAATTATCTCAATTTTTCTTTGATACTTGTTTTTAAAAGATTTAAAAGTCTAATTTTTGTACCAGAAGTTAGGCTTTTTTGATTATATTTTTTACTTCTATCTCATTCTGTTTTGTTTAGAATAATAGCGGAATCTATCTTTATGAGTGAAAACAATCTAATAAAGGATTTATTCTATCCAAACATGTTTTTCTTCCCATTTGATGAGTTGTTCATTTTGCATATCATGCATGATTTTTTCAACTTCTTTATGAGGAAATTCTTGCTTAATCAAAGCTATGGCAAGTTTTCACTTCTTTTTTGTTAATTGTTTTAATATCCAGCCTCTTACCTCTCTATCGGAACCTTCAAACTTACTTTGTTTTCAGAGAGATTTTATTTTTGTTTTTCTTGCAGTGAGATAAGTTGCTCCATAGTCCATCAAAGCATTATGTCGATCCCTACTTCTTCACTCAGGGATCAGCTTTTTTGCCTCTTTTTCTAGCTCTTGAAGAGAAAATCACTCATCTAATTTGAGTAAAAAGATCAGAACTCTTCTGATATTGGTATCAATCACAGGTTCTGGTAGATTCCAGGCAAAAGCACAGATCGCACTTGCAGTATAGGGTCAAATTCAGGGTAATTCTAAAAGTTGAGCTCTATCTTTTGGAAGCTGTCCTTTATGCTGTTCTACGACTTCTTGAGCACAGTTTTGGAGTCTTAAAGCTCTACTATTAAATCCCAAACCTGATCGATGGCTGAGAAGTTCAAGTTTCGGTAATTGGGCAAGAGTTTTATAGTCTGGAATCTCTTGTACCCATTTTTCTCGATAAGGAATTACGCGATCAACCTGTGTTTGTTGGCTCATTACTTCAGAAATATGGATAGCATAAGGATCTTGAGTTTTCCTCCATGGCAGTTTTCTTCCATTATTTTCATATCGTTTGAGGATTGTAGATTGGAGTTGTTGTATTTCAGAGGGAATCACGATCGTTTTTTGAAAGAAGATAAAAATCAGAATTTTTTGATTTTTCGTATGATAAAACATTTTATCTTTTCCAGAGGATAAAACAACTTGAAAATTTAAATGAGAATCGTATAGTTGAAAGGCTTTATTTACTATTATGAGAGATGATGTCAGAAACAAAAAAGTATGTCTACTCTTTCGCAGAAGGGAAAGGGGTAGGAAAAGACATCCTCGGAGGAAAAGGTGCTAATCTCGCTGAAATGGTGAGCTTGGGATTGCCTATTCCATCAGGATTTACGATCACAACCGAAACTTGTGATATCTATTACAAAAATAACAAGAGCTACCCAGCAGAAGTGGATCAGCAGGTAGAAGAACAGCTTCAAGCTCTTGAGGCAAAGATGGGAAAAAAGCTTGGAGATGCAAATGATCCTTTGCTTGTTTCTGTAAGGTCTGGAGCAGCAGCTTCACTTCCAGGAATGATGGATACGGTTTTGAATCTTGGACTTAACGATGAATCTGTAGTAGGACTTGCTACCAAGACAGGAAATGAAAGATTCGCTTGGGATTCTTATAGAAGATTTATTCAGATGTTCGGAGATGTGGTAATGGAAGTGCCTCATCATGACTTTGAAAAAGCCTTACAATTAGTAAAAGACAAAAAAGGTATCAAATTAGATACTGAACTTGATACCGATGATCTCAAAGAAGTTGTAAGACTCTACAAAGAAGTGGTGCAGAGAGATACTGGAAAACTATTTCCAAACAATCCAAGAGAACAGCTTAAAATGGCTATTGATGCGGTTTTCAATTCATGGAATAATGAAAGAGCGATTATTTATAGAAGGATCAACGATATTAGAGGACTTCTTGGAACTGCGGTAAATGTGCAGTCTATGGTCTTTGGAAATATGGGAGAAACTTCAGGAACTGGAGTCTGCTTTACAAGAAATCCATCAACAGGAGAAAATAAATTTTACGGAGAGTTCTTGATGAATGCTCAGGGAGAAGATGTAGTAGCAGGAATTAGAACTCCAGCTCATATTGAAGAGCTTGACAAGGTGATGCCTGAATGTTACAAAGAGCTTTGTGATATTTATCACTTGCTTGAAAAACATTATAAAGATATGCAAGATATGGAGTTTACTATCCAAGAAGGAAAACTTTATATTCTTCAGACAAGAAGTGGAAAAAGAACCGCTGCAGCTGCTGTAAAAATCGCAATGGATATGCTTTCAGAAGGACTTATCGATGAAAAGACAGCAGTACTTAGAGTACAGCCAGAGCAGCTTGATAGCTTGCTTCATCCACAGCTTGATGTGAATGCAAAAAAGAATGCTGAACTTTTGACAAAAGGGTTACCTGCTTCTCCAGGTGCAGCAGTAGGACAGATTGTTTTCTCTGCTGCTGATGCACATGATTGGAAAGAGAATGGAAAGAAAGTAGTCCTCGTAAGACTAGAGACTTCACCAGAAGATATCCAAGGAATGATTGCTTCAGAGGGAATTCTTACTGCAAGAGGTGGTATGACTTCTCATGCTGCAGTAGTTGCAAGAGGAATGGGAAAATGCTGTGTTTCTGGAGCAGGAGAACTTGTAATTAATGAAGAAGTTAAAACTGTTTCTGTAAACGGGAAAACTCTTCATGAAGGAGATGAGATTTCTCTTGACGGAAGTACTGGAGAAGTTTTCAATGGAGCTTTAAATGTTGTAGATCCAGAGCTTAGTGGAGATTTTGAAAAATTGATGCAACTTGCAGACAAATATAGAAAACTCTGAATTAGAACGAATGCTGACACTCCTCGTGATGCTATTACAGCTAAGAAATTTGGAGCAGAAGGAATCGGACTTTGTAGAACTGAACATATGTTCTTCGCAGAGGAGAGAATCAAGGCGGTAAGAGAGATGATCCTTGCAGAAGAGCTTGAAGGAAGAAAAAAGGCACTTGCAAAAATCCTTCCTTATCAAAAATCAGACTTCTATGAACTGATGAAAACTCTAGAAGGAATGCCAGTAACAATCAGATTTTTGGATCCTCCTTTGCATGAGTTCCTTCCTCAAGAAGAAGTACAAATCCAAGAACTCGCTCAAGAACTCGGAGTAAGTATAGAGACTTTGCATGCAAAAATCGCATCACTGCACGAATTCAATCCAATGCTCGGACATAGAGGATGTAGATTGGCAATCACCTTCCCTGAAATCGCAGAAATGCAGACTGAAGCTGTGATCTCTGCTGCTTGTGAACTTAAAAAAGAAGGAATAGATGCAAGACCTGAAATCATGATCCCACTCGTAGGATTCAAATCAGAATTAGACTTTAATGCTGACATCGTGAGAAAGGTAGCGAAAGCAACGATGGAAAAATACGGTGTAGAGGTAGAATATAAGCTTGGAACGATGATTGAAGTGCCAAGAGGAGCAGTGACTGCTGATAAAGTCGCAGAAACCGCAGAATTCTTCTCTTTTGGAACGAATGATCTTACGCAAATGGGACTCGGATTTTCTAGAGATGATGCAGGAAAATTCATCAAAGACTATGTAAACAAGAATATCTTTGAAAAAGATCCTTTCCAGACTCTTGATCAAGAAGGAGTAGGAGAACTTGTGAAGATTGCTGTAGAAAAAGGTAAGGCAACAAGATCAAATATTAAGCTTGGAATTTGTGGAGAACATGGATGAGATCCAGCTTCTATTGAATTTTGTCATAGAACAGGATTAACTTATGTAAGTTGTAGTCCATATAGAGTGCCTATTGCAAGACTCGCTGCGGCACATGCTGCCTTGAAGGACGAATAATTGAAAATTTAAATAGAAAAAAGCTGACTTTGTTTAAAAGGTCAGCTTTTTTGTTTTTTTCTTGATTTTGAAAAGAGGAAAAACATAAAATTAGCGTAAAGTAATTGAGTTTTATTTTTAGAAAGCTGTATTATTTAAATTGTAGGTTTTTTGATAAATGTTGCTTATACTCTTCTCGAGGTTTATCAGGAGTAAACGATTTTATATGAACAAGCCAATTTTTTATAACCTCTATTTGCTGGTTTTTTGAAGGAGGAATATGATATGCTTCTAATCCTTTCTTAAGTTTCTGAATTTCAGCAATAAGGATATCAGGATTGGTGTCAACTTTTATTTCTATATTATAGCTATCTCAGATTGATTTTATTCTCCATGCTATTGCTCTGTAAGCATTCTGAATAGCTTCAGTGTTGTTATCTAATTTTGCAATATAGAGATTTTGAATATCTGTAAGAAGGAAGGTTTTATTCAAAGCAGCTGTAATCTGACTCAGTTGAGTTTCAGTTGGGATTTTCTTTTCATCAGAATGATATTCAAGTTCAGTGTCTACAGCTTTTTGGACTCCAGAAAGAATTTTATCTTCTTTTTCCTTTCCCAAATCTTTCTCTTCTGAAAGAATCTCTAATTCTTTCGTAATATGCTCTAATGAGAGGGTTTTTTCAGGTGTTTCGGGAGTTATTTTTGTTGTATGGGTCAGATTCTTTCTATTAACAAGAACTTTCTCAAAGTGTTCTAGATCGCGAATTTCAGTAATATCGTTATCCTGAATTGTTAGAAGTTTTGCAGTTTCTAAGGTAATTGACTCTTCCTTAGCTTTTGTTTTTTTGCTTTTTACAAGAAGGGGAGCTCCAGCATTCTTGAGTTGAGGTTTTTTGTTATTCTGAGAAAGTTCAAGAGCAAGTACTTTATTTTTAGTAGAGGAGATGACTATTTCATGAGTTTCGATTTCTAGAGCATCATTGTTTTTTTCTCCATCAAGTTTGAGATAATTCCCATCTATTAAGGAAAGGCGATAATTTCCTTCAGACAGTTTGGTAATTATGAATTTTGCAGGACCTTGTACCTCTGCTTTAATATGTTCATTAATGTTAAAGATAATCTTTGCGTTGTTTTTGAGAGTGATAATATCACCATCAAAAATGACTGAATTTTTAAACTGTTTTCCCTCTTTTTCAATAATATATTCTCCATTAAATTCAAGAATCTCTCCTACCTGAGCAGCATTTACGGCACCAAAACCAGGAAGTACTTTCTGGGTAAAAAAAGCTCTATATTCAGAGATTTCTGCATTCTCCCAGAAAAAGTTTCCAAAAAATGCAAAAAATAAAGCAAATGCAAGAAAAGAATAGACGTTCTTTTTTGTTAGAATCGTTGATCTTTTGAGAGAATGAGAAGCTACGCTTCTTTCTTCACAAATGCGTTGATAGAGCAAAAACTTTCTTTCATCTGAAAGTTTCTGTTCACTTTGCTGAGTAAAGTAGCTATGTAAGTTCATCGTTTTAATCGGTCATAAGAAATAGACAAGAACAAAGAAGTCAGAATTTCTTCTCTGATTCACTTGTTGATACGAATGAACTTGGATTTTGTGACAAAAAAGAAGATTTTTCGATCAGGTTCATTAAGGGGATTTTTTGAAAATTTTTTCTTTTTTTCTGCAGTTTACCCTTATGTTTTAAGAAATATGAAGCCAGGTTCTTAGCTGGTAGTCTAAATCTCAAGCGGTAAATACGATCACAATCGTTTCTTTATCTGTGCTAGACAAAAGCTCTTGAACTTCCTGAAAAGTGTCTAGATAGTCAGCTTTCATTGCTTTAGCAAAATAGGCTCAAAATTCAGAAAAAGATTGAAAATGTTGCTCCTGAAAAAGCGGTTCATCAGCGAAATCAGAAAGCTTTTCCCTTGCGGTATAGATAGAGAAAATTGCACGCTGATCAAAGGGAGCAAGTGCCTTTTGAAAGTCTGCTCGTCCTTTCAGTACTCTATGGGTTTGATGGGGCTGAAAAATAGCGAGAAGTTTATGATCTGGAAAGCGATTTCTCAAAGTCTCATAAGCAAGCTCGATGGAAGAAGCGATATGTCCATAGTCTGAAAAGAGTTTTTTTCAGTTTGGAAGGGTTGTTAGAAATTCCATTCTTCTCCAAATCCCTTTGAAGGGCTTCATTTCCTTTTCAATCTGCTCCAAAGAAAGTTTAGGATTGAATTCTTGAAAAAGTCCAGCGACCAGTGAAGCATTGCAATCGGTCGGTTTCCCTCGGATATGGTCTAATTCCCAATGTCTGAGAGGGTTTTTCTTTATTTTAGAAAAAATTTCTGGAGACTCCAAGGAATCCAAAACGAAAGTCAGATTTTTTGTTTTTTGGTTCATCTGCACGAAAGCATACTGATAGTCTGAGAAATCACGATAGTAATCCGTATGATCCAGTTCAATATTAGTAATCAGGAGATATTCTAGGTCAAGATTGAGAAAGTGTCTCTTGTACTCGCAGGCTTCCAAGAAAAAATAGTATTTTTTTATCAGTTCATACGGGAGTTTTTTTCCTGTGAAAATAAAATCAAAAAGCTGACGAAATTCAGATTTTTTATCTTCCTTTAGATAGTAACTCTTGTTATTTAGATCAGGAACTAGCGCTCCTACGATTCCAAGTCACAGCTCAGGAATCATCTTCTTTCCTGTAACAATCGCTAAAGAGGTAGAGCTTGATTTCCCATTCGTTCCCGCAAAACCGACTGTGCGAAAATATTTCGTGATCTCTCCGAGAAATTCAAAATAATTCCAAATCTTCATCGGAAAATGCTGTTCCCTTTTGAGTTGAGAAGCTGATTGGACTTCAGTGCTTTCTTTCGTTGCTTCGGAATAGATGAGAATATCATCAGCTTTCGGCTGGTATTTCCCATGTCCAATGATAACTGGGATTTTTCTTTCACGAAGGGCTTGAGTAATTTGCGATTCTTGAGCATCAATGGCGATGAGATTGGTATAGCCAAGATCTCGGAGAAGATGAGCGATATTAGAAATTCAGCTTCCACCCGCTCAAAGGATAACGATATGCATAGGATTTGGGGAATGAGGATGTAAAAGGATTTAAGTTGTTAGGAGTGGTAACAAAGCAATCAAAGGGATAAGCAAAGTTACTTTCAAGTGGATCGCCACGGTCGCCCTGCTCCCTCGCGATGACGGTCATTGCGAATGAAGTGAAGCAATCCAGTTATTATACTCTTCTGGATCGCCATGGCTTCGCCTCGCGATGACGACTTTGTTTGTAGTGATGCGGATTCGCTTTGCGACAAGGAGTCATTATTTATGCTATCTTTTCTATTTTTCGGCTTTAGCTTAGAAAGGCGGTGCTAGCCTGAGATTAGTGAAGCATCTGTTCTAAAATCTGATCCTTTGCCTTGCGGATTTCAGCTTTTCTGTCCCTAGAAGATAAGCTTTTCTTGAAAAATTGCAAAGCAAGCAGATGCTTTTTGAGTTGCTCCAGGAAATCTGGATCGTCCTGCTGGATCAGAATTCAGCCTTTATGCTGAACATATCGTTTCGCATTGTCCAACTGGTCGTGGGTTCGTGGAATTGGAATCATCAGCAATTTTAGATCAAAGAGTTCCTGTTCCGCAAGCGAGGTCGTCCCTGCTCTCGTGATCGCAATATCGGACTGAAGATAGAGGCGACCGATCTCTTTTTGACTCACAAAGGCTAAAGTCTCCACATTTGGAAAATCAGAAAAAAGCTGAGCGAGGTCTTGATTGAGTTTCCCAAGGATAATAGTAAAATGTATTTCTGTAAGCTCCGGACTTGTTTTTAGTACTTTTGCAAGAGCTTCATAGAGGTTTTTTGAACCTTGAGAACCTCACATTACGAGGATTTGAGTCTGTTTCTTAACTGAAGAAAGAGGAAGGTTTTCTGTTGGTAATAAGTCTTCAGAAAGAATTTGTCCTACGACTTGAGCTTTGGGAAGCACTCACGGAAAGCCAGAAAAATTCTTGGATGAAAACTTTCCAGCAATACGATTTACTAATCCAGGATGCACATCAGATTCGTGAACAATAACTTTCTTTCCTAGAAATTTTGCTGCAAAAACGACGGGTAATGCGACATATCCTCCCTTACAGAAGACTACATCAATCTTAAACTGCAAAAAATAAAAAACTGACTGAATAAATCCAATTGAAAAGAGAAAGATATCTCTGATGTTTTTTATCAGAGCTCAAATTTCCTTTTCTCTCCTTCGTTTTCAAGAATAAATAGGATGAAAAGTCAGATTTTTGATAGTTTTTTGAAGTTCAGAGCAGGTTTCTTGTTCTAGGCTCTTTTTTGTTCCAAATCGGAACATTTGAGTAATATTATCTCTGTGGTCTGGATTGTTTTGGAGATGCTGGATGAGGCTTTTGATGGGGAAGACATGTCCTCCAGTTCCTCCCCCTGCTCGTGCTATGTTTAGCTTTTTCATATTTTTTCGTTATTTAAAAAAATAGATGATATTTAGAATAAATTTATATAGATAGTTCCTTTTTTTTCAATTGAAAACTTTTTTATTTATAATTTTTTATTAGTTATTTGAATTCCAAAATTTTAAAGTTAGATTTTTTTGCTTTTTTATTTTTTCTGAGTATATTTAGGGGATATTTTTTATAAAAAACCAATTAGTTTAATGCAAAAAAAAATAATCAAAAAGAAAAAAACTTCTCTTTTGAATCTTAAAAAAATTGCTACTTTGCCAGTAAATATTAGATGGATATCCATTTCGCTCTTTCTCTTTATGATTGGTTGGTGATTAGGGGGCGATACTTTTTTTTCTATTTATGTAAAATCTATTTTGGGATCTGGGTTATGACTTACCCTCATAGGAACTTTACTTGCTCTTACCAAGCTAATTATCGTAATTCCTGTGGGAGTAATGAATGATCAAGGAAATACAAGACATCTCTTACTTTTGGGTAAACTTATCTATGCAATTTCGGGCTTGTTTTATTTTCTTGCAGGGATGGAGTCGGCTCCAGGACTTCTTATTCTCGCTGTTATACTTAATGGAATGGCAAGTTCTACGATGTTTACGACCTATCGTACCCTTTATGGAAAAAAATCTCATCAGCATAACCGTAGTAAGGTATTCGGGGTTTATTTCTCTAGTATCAATATGGCCTATGTTATCGGTGCTTTGCTGAGTGCTTTTCTTGTTTCCTACATTGAATTGCCTTATATGTATCTTTTTGTAGTGATTTTTGCTTTGCTTTCCTTGATGCAAGATGGAAAAATTCAGGATTTTATCAAGAAAAAATTCTCCAAATCGCGAAAAAAACGAGATGCATGAAATTTGGAGTACGAAATCGATGAAGATATGCATAATCTCAAAAAGCTGATGTGAAAAAGAGGAGTTATCGCAAATTTTTATAGAGAAATTACCTCATTTGAACCACGAAAGAGGATGTTTGTTGCCTTAAAATCCTATGGACGACCAATGTATGTTGCATTGATGGCTCAGGGACTTGTAAGTTTTATGAATTATGTCTGATTTCTTTTTATTCCAATTATAGCAATAGAGAATAATCTTTCATTACCACAAATTGCGATTCTTTTTGCTGTGATGAGGTTACCGTATTTGATTAATATTTTGATATGAGGATTTGGTGACAAATATAGTAAAAAAATTCTGATTACGCTTCTTGTTTTGATAAGTTCTTTACTCTATATTTTACTTGGATGTTATGATGGTTTCTTGGCGATTGTTATCTTGAGCTTTTGAATCTCTTTGATGATTGCTTTGCTTGCTCCAGTGACAGCGGCTCTGATTATCGGCTATGCTAAGCCAAAAGATAAAGGTTTGATGTCTGGGTTGCAAGAATTTGTAAGTAGAGCTTGAGAAATTATCTGATCTCTTGGATTTGGAATGCTTACTGCTTATCTCGGTATGCAATTAAGTTTTATTGTCTTGTGATTAGCGTTATTTGTATTGAGTATTTATCTGCTTTCTAAAAAACTTATCAGATTTAAGGTAAAAGATAATGAGGATAAAAAAGAAATTCAAGCACAAATTCCTATTAAAATTTAACTTTATTTTGCTTTAAATAATAATTTTTATTTGACTTTTGCTAAACTTTCTATACACTTCTCTCCAGAAGCGAGAGCTGTATTAATTTTTTTCTATATCATGCAAAGGTCTTCTCTGATTAAAAATCTTTTTATCTTGTTGCTTGCTCCAATATTGGCTTTTGGATTGTTTTTTCTGACAAGGGATTTGTCTGGATTAACCGCAAGTGTCCTTGATATTGCTGAACGTCAAAAAATTGAGGAGAAACAGTGGTGAGTTGCCTACAAAACAGATGATCAGGTTTTTGAACTCTTCGGATCTGAGCAACTAAAAAAATGAGAAAATCTGGTTTTTGAGTTGGTATACAATCCTAAAAAAGTTGTTTTTTCTATTGATCAAAGTTCAGGTTTCGATTTTACACTTCTTGAAAATAATACAGGATCTTTGAAAATACAATTAAACAATGTTAATTCTCTTAAGCTTGATGAAGGTTTGTTTCTGCTTCCCTTTTCATGAGAAAAGGATCAAGTTGTTCTTGCTGAGGCTTTACTTTGATCTTTGGGAAAAACCGCTATTCCTCTCAGTATATGAAATTTAAATGCTGAAGGAGAACATTCTCTTTTACCTTAGTTGATAGATATAATGAAAAAGATTTTTATGGCCTTTTCTTTGCTTTCTTTATTATTTGGAGGTGTGTCAACCCTTGCTGCAAATTCTCCAGATAGTTTTCAGGTAGAGGTTTCTCCATCAAGTGCAGATGTAAACCAGTTCTTAGATATTACGATTACTGCGATCAAAAATGGACAAGTTATGAAAAATTATGATGGAAAATTTTGGATGAGCCTGGAGGAAAATGGAAGTTTATTATCAGCCTATGATGCTACTCTTCCAGATGATGGATTAGGAAGTATGGCTCTTACTAATCAGGGGAGAAAGGTATATTCTAAAGGACTGTCCCTTAAAAAATCAGGAACTTTTACCTTAAAAGTTGAGGATCTTTTTAATGAAAATAGTACTGGAGAGACGGTTTTGACCATTCGTACTGATGGAGCTATTAATTACAAAAAAATAGAACTTCTTTCTCCTCTTCAAAATGGGAAAGAAACAGATTCAGTTATTAATGTTATGGCGAATGCTCCAGAGTTAGTTAATTCTCGTATGCAGGTTTATCTTAATGGACTTATGGTAAAAGAAGGAATGACAGACGCAAACGGTCTTTTCAATGAAACAATTCCGATTACGAAGGTATGAACCAATGTTTTAGAATTAAAGTCTGTTTCTATCACCAATCAGATTGTCGGTTTATCAGAGAAGAGAACTTTTGTATATGAAGCTCTCTCTGATGCTCTTTTCAAATCTATTGCTATGACTCCAAATAATAATTTAAAGTTAGGAGATAAAGTTAAATTTGAAATTTTTACAGATGATCGTGTAAGTTCAGCAAAACTTCTTTTTTCTGGAGGACAAGAGTATCCTTTGGATAAAGAGAAAGACTGACTTTTTACGAAGGAGATTATGCTTAATGTAGCAGGAGAAAATGTTCTTGGGCTAGAGCTTACTGCTTCAACTCAGCGTAAATCTTATGAAAATATTCTGAGCTTTTCTGTAAAAGATGCCCTTAAAATTTGAGAAGTTAGGCTTTCATTGAATCCCAAAACAGCCTCTACGATTGATCTTGAGTGGGCTACGCTTTGAGGAGAATCAAAAGACTATGCAGTGAAATATGGATTAACAAGGGATAACCTTGCATGAGTTGTTTTTACGACAGAACCTAAAGCAAGTCTTTCAGGATTCTCCTATGGGAAAACCTATTTTTTCCAAATCCTTGCTACGACATCTGAGCATGTTCCAGAGGGGGTTCCTTCAGAGGTGGTTCAGTTTGATCTTCCAATTCTTGGTGGGACAGGATCCTTGGATATGGCACTAACAGGTGGACTTTTAACGACAGATGAGCCCCATGGTACAGCAATCTTAGATCAGCCTTTATGTTTTGTAAAAAATATCCAGGTTTCTACTAAAAAAATTGGAAATAAATATTATCTTGTTTGGGATAAGGTAAAAAATGTTGAAAAGTATCTTGTATATAGATCAGAATTTGCAGATGGAAGTGATAGAAAGTTTGTGGGAGAGACAGAGATTCCGAGATTTGAATATCCTTTTGATAAAACTTCCAAGGAGGATGTTTATGCGTATTATTCTGTTGAGGCTGTTTGTCAAAATGGAGATAAATTAGTTCTTACTGAAGCTGAAAAAGTAAAAGTTGGTCCTCTAGAAGATATGTTGGTTATTTTAGCAGCAACTTTTTTGCTCTATCTGATGTATAAACTTTATATTTATCGTGTGTAATTTTCTTATCTTTAATATTTTTCAGGAAATACTTTCTATTTTTTTATGCTGCTAGTTTGTTTGAATGAAACTGAATAAAAAATATCAACCACAACCAAAAGTAAAAATGCAACAAGAAAAAAAATCGGATACCTTTTTCCCTATTTTTTTCCCAAAGTATCAAAAAATAGACGGGGAGAGTATGAGTGATTATTTTTCACAGTATCTTGATCAATCTTGGTATTCGAAAAAAGAATTCCCCATCAGAGAGCCTCTCATTATTACAGGAGGATATAGTAGAGGATATACTAAAATTCTCGCTGGGAAACAGTATCTTCCTCTACCAGCTAAAATGCAAAGATTAGCGACTCATGAGCAAAAATTGTTCAAAAAAGGGCTTCCACTCTTACAACAAATTTTTTTTCAGGAAAAATTGACGATTTCTGATAGTAAATTGACTGATCCAAAGTTTCAGTCTTTACTTGCTTTATTTAAAGAAAAAAACCTTCGAAAACAGACTCAAGAACTTGTTCGACGAGATGTTTCTACGCAGACAATTGTCTATCCAGATGATATTGAGCGAAAAGAGGAAAAGACGATTCAACTGGAGATTAAATGTTTTGTAGAAACGAAAAATGATGTTTTCCCTTTAGTTGTAGAGGATCCTCTTTTGCTTTTTTCCGATGTAGGAGTTGTCGTTCATGAAAATGATAAAAGATATAAAAAACATATTGGGAAAAAAATTATTATCCCAGTGATCAATAAGTCAATCCCTATTTTTGGAGAGAAAAATATTGATACCATAAAAGATTATGGAATCCAGAGATTAAATCCTCTTTTTTCTCCACAAACTTTAGAAAGAGTGAAGGTGTATGAGCTTCCAACCGACGAATCTTATATTGACGATCAGGGACACTTTACTGAAAAGGTCGCTAATTTCACTGGGAAATCAGTTTTTGAATTTACTGAGAATATTGTAGAGACGCTCGCTACAATCTGAAATTTGGCTAATCAGCAAGAAATAAAAAAACAGATCCCTTATTCCAAAGAAACAGGTCAACGCTTGATCAGAAAAGTTATTTCTACCATAGTTTTAGATCTCTCTGAACTAAAGACAGATTTCTTAAGTTGGTTGTTAGAGACGTTTCCCCAGTTTCAATCCTTTTTTACAGAAGAAGATACCTTTAGAATCCTTGTGGAGAGCAATAATTTTTATGCACAGAAAATAAGTTTTTTGTCAGATACCTTTCAGTATTTAAGACTTTTTTCGCTTTCAGACTATCAAGATAAACTTCCTTCACCTTTTTCGGTTTTTCTTTTAGATCAGCTTAAAAAAGGGAATATTTCTTTGAATTTTACTAGAGATGAATTAATAGATTTGCTTTTCCTTATGCCGAAGGAGGAACTGGAAAGTCTTGCAGAGCAAAGCTCTTTTTCTCTAGAAGAGCTTTTAGTTACTCAAAAGTCTTTTAAAGTAGAGGTTAGTATAGAGAAGCTTTGGGATAATTTACTTTGAGAGTTAGAAAGACTTTCTTGGATAGAGGTTAAGGAAAATATGATTACTTTTCTTCCAGAGCAACTATGGTGAAAAGACCAGCTTTGGACTCTTGCATGTGGTGATAATTTTTTACAGATACTTACCCTTCTTTCTGAGGATAAAAATCATTTTGTTCTGCATAATTCTGAATTCTGAATCCAATTTTTAAAGGACTTAGTATTGCTAATTTTTATTACAGGGAAAGCTCAGAATTTTTCTTTTTTAGAAGCTAAAGAAGGGTTCTTCAAAAACCATCCACTTCCAGAAAAAGTTCTTAAGCTCAAAGAAGTTTATGGCTGGGAAACGATCAGATTACTGTTAGCTAGAAATCAAAAGTGTGAGGAACGTTTCCTAGATGAGAATTTTGATTACCTCAAACATCTTTGGAATCTCTTTAAAATTCTCTATGAACAAGGAATTTTTGATCAAAAAATTCCAGAACAATTGCAGATTTGAGGAAAGGAATTCTGGATATATTCCCAGTGGAATGAGTTAGAGCAAAGTTTTGCTGATGAAGTTCCAAATACTTTATCTTTTGTTCAGAAAATTGAAACGGTTCAACGTTTTACTAGAGAACAGTTTTCTTGGTATCTTGCACTGATCAAAGAGGAAAAATTTCCTGAAGCTTGGGTGGTTGCAGGACAAGTTTTCTATAGGGCCATTTGTTTTTTTAAGCCTCTTATACCGGAATTTATGCTTCTAGTTGAAAGAAATGGAGAAGGGAAGAATTTTTCGGATCTCCTAAATGCCAAAATCGAAGGGACAAAGGACTATAAAATTCATTTGCTTTTTGATATTTTTAAAGGTATTGTGGCTAAAAAAGCAGATCTTCATATAAAAAAACATCTTCCGATCGAGCTTGTTATTCAAGCAAATTCGGATATTTTGCATCTATTGGCATCTTACGAAAGTTCTTTAAAACAGCTTTTTAAAATAGAGAAGATTACTTATTGTACAGCGAATGAAATTCTTCCTTCAGGTTTTGAGTCTTTTAATATCTTAGATATGAAAATAGGGATTAAGGCTTTTTTTATCACTAAAGAGGACGATATCTTAGTTCAACTGGAGAGAGATTTGAAATCAAAAACAGAAAGTTTGGAGTATTTGAGGACGAACCTCATGGCCTTGTCTCTCAATCCTCTTGCTGATCCTGTTAAAATTAGTGAAAAAGAGGGCGAGTTGGAAACGCTTAAATCAGAAATTCAGCGTCTAGAAATTAAAATTCAAAAAACAAAAATGGCAAAAAAAAATTAACTTTATTCATACAGAGAAGATGAAAATTGATCAAAAAAACCTCAAACTCTGATTCCTTCGATGAGGGGGGGGGTTGCTTGTGTTCATTTTATTTTTTATTCTTTTTTATTTTTCAGGAAAGCAATTCTCTCAGGAGGATTCTAAAAAAATCTCCTTGACTCCGAAAGTAAAAACTTTAGCTGAATTTTCTCGTCAGTTAACCTTGGAAAAGCCGGGAACTATTGTATCTTCTCAGGATATTCAGGTAACTTCTCAGGCGAATGGGAAAGTTGCTCGCATCCTTGTAAAAGAGGGCGATACCGTTAAGGGAGGACAGCCGATTGTCCAGCTTTCAGATACGATAGCAAGCTATAAATTACAGGCAGAAAGAGCAAAAAACGGACTTGATAGAGCAATTCTAACCAAGACACAGACAGAAACGACACTCAATCAGCAGATTCAGCAGGCAGAAAATGCCTACAAGCAAGCTCAGCAAGCCTTTCAATTTGCACAAAAAACTTCAGAGACCGCAGTAAAACAAGCAGGACTTGGACTTTCAGGAGCAGAGAGTCAGTTTGAAGCTTTGAAGAAGAATTTTCTTTCTCAGAAGATCGCACTTGTGAATTTTATGAATACGGTCGTTGATGCAGGAGATGCCTTGCTCGGGGTAAGCGATTATTACGAAGATAGGCTCGAAGGAAAAGATACCTATGTAGGAGCAAAAGATCTCAAACAGAAGATCGAAGCGACGAAAGCGTTGAGAGAGCTATATAACTTGAGAGATCAGATCAATGCACTTGCAGATATCCCAAATAGTGCAGAGCTCCTTATGACGGCTGCGCAGAGCCTTGATCGTGGATATATCACAACGATCGCTTTCGCAAAACTCATGCAAGAAGTGATGAAAAATAGTATCAGTTCAGAAGGTTCTTTGGGAGCGGAGGAGATTAATAAACAGCTCCAACTATTCCAAACGTATCAAGTCTGACCTTCTACCAAGCAGGCAAGATCAGCTTTTATTGCTTATTTTAATCAGGTGGAAGGACAGTTAAACGGTTCTTCTATGATGGAAAAGGAAAAAGCTGGGCTAAACTACGAAAATACCCTCAATACGACTCAAAATTCCCTCTTTACTGCAGAAATAGCACTTAAAAATGCAAAGGTAAACTACGAAACTTTGCTTGCTACCAAAGATACTCAGCTCGATTTGCTAGGAAATGCAATTACTGATGCGAAAATCGCTTATGAGTCAGCATTGATTCAGTATAATAAACTGACCCTCAGATCTCCTGTTTCTGGAGTGATAGGAAGTATTTTGATCAGTGAGGGGCAGGAGCTTTGAGTTGGAACTCCAGCCTTCAAGGTTTCAGGAACCAAGAAACAACAGATCGAGGTCTATATGACAGCAGAGGAATATCAATACATCCAAGAAAGCTTGCCAGTCCAGATCGTATATCAGGATCAGATGATGACCTGATTGATTGATGCGATGAGTACCGTTGTAGACGGGACTAATCTCTTCAAGGCAACCATTCTCCTTGAAAAAGAAGTTCCTCTCCTAGGAGATGTTGCAAAGGTAATCTTTCCGATCAAGGTCCCAGAAAATACCCTCCTTCCTTTAGAAAAAGTAAAAATCCTGAATGAAAATGAGGGGACAATCCCTATTCTCAGCGGAACAACTATTGTGCAACTCCCGATCAAGATCAAAAAGATTTGGGGCTCTTTCGTAGAGCTCAAGCACGCCCTTCCATGAACGCTTGCCTTGGTAATGGATAAATAATACTTAGAAAATCCTTCATTACGAGGGGTTTTTTTCTAAAGGAGAGAAATCTCTTTTACGATTTTTTCGATAATAAAGTTTCCTCTTTTTTTAGTTAAGAGAAACAAAAAAGGCAGGAATTATCTCAATCCCTACCTTTAGAGAGGTGGGAAAATCTCCACCTCAAATGAAAAAGCTAGTAGATAACTTATAAAGATTTGTTGTAAAAAATCAAGAGAAATTAAAAAAGTCCTCAGTTATCTCAACTAAAGACTCTTAATTCATCAATTATTGCAATTTATTTATAAAGAATTTTTACCCTAAAGGTAAAAGAACTTGAAAAAAAGTTGAATTTTTTCAATTCAAATTCTTTATATTTTATGAATATTGTTCTTCATTATGAGTAAAAATATGAAGAATAGTAAAATTCGAAAAATTATTTCTGATTTTTGATATTCTTTTTTTTCTCACTACGTTCTTTTTGTTTATTTCTGATCATAATTCCTCATATGATCAAGCAGATTGATCATAGAAGGGCAGTCATTCCTAATTTATATTTTTGTGATTCTTCTTCTGATATTCATCCATATTTTAAGGCTTGCATAACTTTCTCTTCATCAGAATTATAGTTTCCCTCGTCATCAAAACTTCCGAAGTGTTCTGGATTTCTACTAATTGTAATAATTAAATCTAGTAATTCCTTGGAAATTGATGCTTTCCCGTATTTTTTTTGTAAATTCTCTACTTCATCTCTGAATTGCTCATTTCTAACGAGTTCCTCTTCTATGAGTTGTTTCGCTTCAGCTTCAGTGAGCTGGGGATTTTTTGCCTCAGAAAAAGTAATTATTTTTGAATTATCTCTAGCTGGATCGTCTGCAATTGCTTCAAGTAATTCTTTCTTGTCTTTTTGTTGTTGGGTAGCAATAGGAGTGGCTGATCCAGAAGAAAGTGACAGTCCAGCAGCTATAACTAAAGTTGTTAATTTATGATTTATTCCCATGATTTTAAGTACTAATAAAATAAAACCAGATGTATTATATATAAAAATAATAAATAAGTCAAGTATTTCTGATTAAAAAGTCAGATTTTTTGGGGAGCTTATATGTTTAAAAAAACTGATTTTCCTATCCTTCTAGTTCTGCTTCTAAACCTTTCTGTATGAAGTAGTCGTAATCTTTCAAAATAATCTCTGCTCTGTTTTAATTTGAAAAAAGCCCCTAATTCTTTACAACAAGAATCGTTGAAAACCATTTAGATTTTTACCTTTTCTTCCTTCTAGTCAAAATGCTCCTTATTTGAGATATTCACATTACTTCAAAAATTAAGACGGAATTACTTGAGCAGATTAAAGCCTTTGTCGCCTCACAGCCAGAAGAAAAAAATCTGATTTTTCTTGGGGATTTCGTTTATCATTTCAGCTATGATAGAGGAGCTTTGCTCGCACTCTTTGAGCTTTTCCTAGAATTCTATTCGCAGGGTAAAAATCTCTACATTCTCGCAGGAAATCACGATCGGCTCGGAAGTTCTTTTGTGTATGAGGAGGGGAAACAGGTGTTTGATCTCCTTCAGCACCAGCAAAACTCAGGAAAACTCCATTTCATCACGAAACCTTGGATTACCGAGCTTGAGGGCGAGAAAATTTTGTTTCTCCCGTTCTGTTTGGATCTGCACGAAGAGGAATATTCAGCTTTCCCTCTCTGAAAGACGCTCCTCACCGAAGAACTCTTAAAATCCAAAGACAAAAACGAACAGTTCTCTGGGAAACTCAATCAGCTCGTCAATGGCTTTTTCCAACAGGAAAAAAAACTGACCATCATTCATCATTACTATCTCAACAAAGAGAAATTTCCTGGTTATCGCTCTGCCTTTGCCTTCAAAGATATTGCACTATCCGAACAACTGTTAAATCTTCCGGATTTGAAGTTGATTTCAGGGCATTTGCACGCTCCTTTTAGCTACAAAAATTATCTCTGTACAGGGAGTGCTTGGGCGACCTCTTCCCTAGAATCCAATCAGATTAAGGGTTTTTTTAGCTATTCGCAGGGGGAGTTTTCGTTTTTCTGAACGCAGATTATCAATTATCTGGAGAGCGAACCTAGTTCCACGCTCCAAGCCTCTGATCTTCAATCCCTCTATCTCCAGATCCAGTCTCAAACGGAAAAAAATCTGACTTCTCCCTCTTTTTCGTTGTTGCATTGCAGTTTCCCTTCTTTAGATCCAAAAAAAACCGTCCTTACCCTCAAGGTTAAGCATTTGGACTATGAAAAAATTGACGAAGCACTTGCTCCTGAACTGAGGACTCAGCTTTCTGATTTTAGACTCAAAAAAACTTCCGAAAAGGTGGATGATTTGCTTTCTCAGCTAGAAAAACCTGATGGCGACGCCTTACAAACATTTGGCTGATGGAAAGAACTCTTAAAAGCCTTTTTGCAGAAGCAATATCCGGAGGACTTCTGAAAATATGAGGAGGTATTAAAAAAGTTAGGAGTAGTGTAGGGAGAATTTTTCTTTTCCTCGGCTTCTTCTTGAAAGTTTAGAAACTATATAAGATTTCTACTTTTGTAGATTGTCAATTTTAAGAGAAATTATAATTAAGAACTGACATTAAGATATGAATTTTTATAATCTTTTTCAAAGACCACTTCATTTTTTATCAACCATAACTTACTAATATTTAATAAAAAATCAAGCCTATTTTTTAAAAATAGGTTTTTTTTATTTTCTGATTTTATTCTCTTCCTTTCTCTTTCAATTATAAACGAAAATCGCTCCTTAGGGTCAACACTTTTTAACCACACAAACTTTTTTTTTCGTTCGCTTCGCTCTCTTCAAAACTTGAAAAAAAGTTTGCAAAAAAGTGTATCGCTTCGCTTGACCCAGTCGCCAATTTTCTTTCTTAACTCACTAAGAAAGTAAGCAGGAAAAAAAAGCTTGTTTACTCTTCTGATTTTTATTCTTTTATGATCAAAAAACGGCTGATTTGCTCTAGCAAGGCGAACAAAAACAAAGAACCAAATAAACAAATTATTTTTATTCTTTTTTACCAAAAAAAATGACACGACAAGAAGAATTCAATTATCTAGCTAACCAAGCAGAAAGAATTTCTGCAAAAATCTACAAGCTCTACTGTTGAACAAACAAAGAAGAAGATCAAGATTATTTCTTAGATAGTAGAGAAATGTTTGAAAAAACTCTAGAAGCTCTTAAAGAAGAAAAATTTTGTCTTGCAAGAATTGATGAAGAAGAATTGCAAGAGAAAGATCTTATAGAACATAACAAAAAAATTAGCTCACTCTTAGAGAGATTGGAAAAATTAATAAAAAATAATCAAAGATTTCTTTTTATTTATTAAAAAAAGAGGGGGGTTATCCCCTCTCTTTGAAAATAATTTAGAAAACTATTTTCTATCTTTTTTACCAAAAGATAAAATTGACTATAATTAAAAAGATAGAAAATACAATATTTTTTTATCTTTTTTAATTTTTTAAAAAATGGAACTAGAAAAGGCTTTTTTAGAATACTGAAAATTTATGAAGAAAAAATGAAGTTCAGAAAAAACAATATCAAAATATTATAATCAAGTCAAAAAAGTTTTTATTTATAATAACAAACTTTGAAAAAACCGGAATCAAATCTCTGAAAAAGAGATTGAAAAATATATTAAAAGCAACAAAAAACGAAAACTAAACACAATTTACACCGAAACAATGATGATAAAAAGCTTCTTAAAATTTTGTAATATTCACTGATATTGCTCATTAGACTCTAGGAGAATTTTTACCCCTAGAAAAGAATTTGTTGAAGCTAAATTTTTAAAAAAAGAAGAAGTTTCAAAAATTTTAGAAAAAATAAAAAACTACAATTTAAAGCTTAGAACCGCAATTTTACTTTTATTAACAACAGGAACTAGAATTTCTGAAGCTTGCTCGATAACAAAAAAACATCTAAATAAAGCAATCCTAGTTAATAATAATTTTCAAATTAACATAATTTGAAAAAGGAAAAAAGTTAGATCTATTTTTATTCCAACAAAGATTTACAATTTATGTTTAAAAAACCAGCTTATCCATTGAAAAGAAAATATAATCTGATTAAATCCAGACCAACTTAGTAGAAATATACTTAAAATAAAAAAAGAGCTTAAAATGAATTTTACTGCTCATACTTTCAGACATACTTTTATTACAGAACTAGCTAAAAATTGAGCTGATTTATATCTAATCCAAAAACTAGCAGGACATAGCAACATCAACACAACAGCTCACTATTTACATTCTTATGACGAACAATTGAGCAGAACTGCTGAATTAGCTAATTTTGGAATTTAATACAAGAACCCATAGCCTACCCAACGCCATATAATAAAAAGGCGGGCATTAAGCCTCGCCTTTTCTTTTTCTAGTAAAATATTTGACTTTTATTCTTTTCCAAACTATAATTATTTTAGTTTTTAATTTTTATTATTTTTCTATGAAGAAATTTTTAAAAATTCTTGACGGAATTTTTGCGATACTTCCTTGAGTATTTGGATTTTATATTCTATGGTATGGTATCAGAAACGCAGGAGATAATGAATTTATAAACACTATATCATTTATAGCATGATGAATTACGCTCATAAGTTTTACAGGATCAGAAATAACAGGGAAAATTCTCAATGATTTAGAAATAATCATAAAAAGAATAGAAACAAAAATAGACTCTTTAATACTTCAAAAGAATAACAATTCAATAAAAAATTATCAAAATAGAACTAGCAAAAAAGAGCAAAAAATAATGAAATCAAGCTTTTTCATAAAAAAAGAATGATTTCCTAAAAAATGAAATACCAATAATAAACAAACTAATAGCTAATCAAACAAATAACACTTTTTCCATCTTTTACTTACTAATTTAAAATTATGGAATTTCTATTATTACGAGATATTATACCTGAACCTTTACAACGAATAATTATATTTCTAATTATAATAACTTATTTTCTACCAATAATTATTCAAGTAAACTATTCTGAATTTAGTTTCGGAATGTTTGCTATTAACATATTTTTATGACGAACACCCATTCCTTACTTAATACTTATTCTAAATATTATAGAATATAATAAATGAACTGAAAGAATTATAAAGAAACAAGAAGAAATAAACAAACTACTTGAAAGCTTTATAAACTCTAACAATAACGATAAACAATCAGATCATCATAAGCAAATAAGTAAAAGTTCATAGAACCGAACAACTAACTCAAAAATAACTTAAAATATTAAATCCAGAAGATAACATTCCCATCACAAGACCAAAAACCCAAGCAAATTTTTTAATAAAAACTGCAAAAAATACTACCAAACCTATTACTAATCAAGTTCATACTACTTTTGACATTAAATATATCTTAACAAAGTAAAAACCACCATTAGAAAAAGAATATAAGCGAAAATATCCATTCACTCTATATGTACATTTCCACTACAAGATACAAATAATCAATGATTATATCAACTAACATAAGGATCTTGAACATAAGAATATAATTTAGTTCAAATTTCTGAAAAAGGCTCTTTTATCCTCTCTTTTAGTTCAGTAGTAAAAGTCGAAATTACTCACTTATTTTTTATGTTATCTAAATGTTTTATTAAATCATCTAAAGACTTCAATTTTGCTTTTTTAAAATCAACTCCAGCATACTTCACTAATAATGTCTGTTTAAAACTCTCATACAAAGAACAATAATAAAGCCTATCTTCTGAACTTTTATCTTGATATAATCAACCAAAAGTTAATCAATTACACTGATTAAATAAATCACGTAAATATTTTGTATCCTCCAAATAATCTCATTGAGTAAAACTTATTTCATCATTTCCAGTTAAAACCTTATTTCTTTCATCTGTAAGGACCTCTGCCAAACTTTTATTTCAATTTATCATTCAAGAGAAAACGTGCTTCCATTCCTCCCAAGGACTAGCTCCAGCGCTTCAATGTTCCTGGTCCAGTTCCTCTCATCTACACTGTGCTTGAACATCTATTGCTTCAGGAGTAAAAGCATAATTATTAAAATCTTTATACCAAGATGACCATTCTTTAGAATAT